>Ga0210059_1000002_pt1 | contig 200555 bp, 176 predicted proteins | sample Ectturendosymbi2_FD_188042 | JGI IMG/M metagenome (GOLD analysis project Ga0210059, IMG submission 188042) | Ecteinascidia turbinata endosymbiont from Florida, USA - Sample 2 (SPAdes) (version 2) | ecosystem: Host-associated > Tunicates > Ascidians > Unclassified | place: Key West, Florida...
AGTTAAGATTTGTTTAAATATTCTAAGTTATTTTCATTATGTTTTGGATCAATATCTGCAGTTTTTATTTTATCTTGTTCAGCAAAAACTAATATCAGTAATGAAAAAAAAAATATATCAGATACTATTCAAAATAATTCAAAAATATTACAAGAAAATCATTCTATATCACCAAATAATTCTTGGGAAAATAGTTTTTCTATAAATAGAATGAATGCACCATTTTCAAATTTTTCAGATATTAATTTTGATTTACAATTATTACGATCAAAAAAAAATTTTTTAAATAAACATATAATAATCGGAGGAAATTTAGAATTTAATCAGTTTTATTGGAAAGAAGAAAATAAATTAAAAAATAGTTTATATATCAATAATATTGAACTTGATATTATGGCTAATTTTAATAAATGGATTTATGTATTTACTTCTATTAAACCTACAATAGATAGATCTCCTGCGATATCTGCTAAATTTGATAAAGCATTTTTAACTATTGGAAATTTGGATCAAAATCCAATATATCTTTCAGTAGGAAAATTAATAATACCATATGGTGAATTTTCAGGGAATGGCCCTTGGTTAAATACCCTAACTAAATCATCTTTCGGACCTCCTGATTCTAAAAGACAATTAATTTTAGGTTATGCTAATAACGGATTAAACCTTTCAATGTCAATTTTTGATCCTAATTATAAAAAAAATATAAATTTTGATTATACATATAATATCCATTATGGTCATGCAATTAATAATAATACAAAATATGATATAGGTGGATTTTATTTATCGGATATTCGTAATTTATCCAATTCATATGGTGATGCATTTAATTGGAATATTTTAACTTCAAAAGAAAAAGTTAGTATAGGAGGTATAAATACTACATTCCAAAAAGGAAAATGGAAAATTTATACTGAATATGTACAATCTTTTACATCTGTACAAAGACCTTCACAAATTAATCTAAAAAAAAATGCATCTAAAACAAAAGAAACAGCTAAATCTTGGACTGTAGCCATTGATTACACACCTACTTTATTTGGAATGAATACTAAATTTCAAATAAGTTATAGTGGAACAAAAGGCATGGAAGACATTCCTGTATCAACTTCTGATATTCAATCTGTTTCAGATGGAAAAAATTTATTAATTGCTAGTGTTTGTTATAATATATCATCAAATATTTCTACTAATTTTGAGTTATCAGCTATCCAGAATTATAAATATAAATGGTCTTATTTAGGTGCTTTAGATATATTATTTTCATTTTAACAAATAAAATAATTATCTTACATCATAAGATTGATTATTTCATTTCTTTCTGCTCCAGTTGAAATCATTTCTATTTTAATATCCAATTCTCTTTCTATTATAAATAGAAATTTTTTAACATTAACAGGCAATTTCGAAAATTGAGTAATACCAGATATATTCTCTTTCCATCCTTTTATTTTAATATATAGAGGATTGCATTTTTTGTAATCCTCTATTTGAGAGGGAGGAAATTGTAAAATTTCCCCTTTATGTGTTTGATATGCAAAACAAATTTTTAATTCTTTTATTCCATTTAAAATATCTAATTTTGTAATACATAAACTATGAAATCCATTAATTAAAATAGCATGTCTAATAGGAACACAATCTAACCATCCGCATCGACGTTTTCTTCCCGTGACTGTTCCAAATTCATTTCCTCTTTTTATAATATGATTTTTTATCTTAGATTCTTTAATTTCTGTGGGGAACGGTCCCCTTCCTACACGTGTAGTATAGCATTTAATTACACCTATTGCTTTATTTATACTAAAAGGAGAAATTCCTGTTCCTGTAATAGATGCGCCTATAGTAGTATTAGACGAGGTAACATAAGGATATGATCCATGATCTAAATCTAGAGATGTTCCTTGGGCACCTTCAAGAAGAATATTTTTTTTTTGTTTTTGCATTTTTTGTAAAGTTAAACTTGTATTTTTAACAAAAGGAAGGATATATGATTGATATTTTTTTATATAATCCAAAACAATAGAGAAATTAACAGTCGGAACTTTAAAATAATACTTCAAAATAGTATTATGATAATCTATTAATATTTTTAATTTTCTAAAACAATATTCAGGATATTTTAAATCGCCTATTCGTAAAGATCTTCTTGCGACTTTGTCTTCATAAACTGGCCCAATTCCTTTTCTAGTTGTTCCAATAGAATCCGACCCTAAATATTCCTCTCTAGCTTTATCTATAATGCTATGTATTGGCAATAATATAGGTGAGGATTCGCTAATTTGTAAACGATTATCAATATTAATACCTTGATTTAAAATTTGTGTTATTTCATTTACTAATGTGCTTAATGATATTACAACACCATTTGTAATTAAATTTATTGTATTATTTTGTAATATTCCTGATGGAATTAAACTAAGTTTAGTAATTTTATTATCAATTACCAAAGTATGTCCTGCATTATGACCGCCTTGAAATCGTACTATACAATCAAATTGAGAAGATAAAAAATCGATAATCTTCCCTTTCCCTTCATCTCCCCATTGAGAACCCAATACTACAAAATTTTTTACCATAATAATTTTCTTTTGTTTTTGAAAATCAAAAAATTAATGAAAATTAATTTTGATTTAATGTTTTAAAATATTTTAAAAATAAATTGTTAAAATTTAAAATAAAATTTCCTTGATTTTTAAATGCTATTTTATAAGCTTCTAAACTTTTATAAAATTCATAAAATTTATGGTGAGAAGCATATGCATTTGCATATATTTCTGCAGATCTTTTTTCGCCTAATGCTCGGATTTTTGATGCTATACTTTTTGCTTTTGCAAGCGTTATAATTATTTCAGAATCTGCTTTAGCACGTTTTAATTCTGCTTCTTTTTCTCCATTTGCTCGAATAAGAGAAGCCATTTTTTCTCTTGCTGAACGCATACGTTCATAAATTTTTTCTGTTACTTCTGTTGGTAAGTCAATGCGTTTAATACGTACATCAATTATTTTAATTCCAAGAGAATTGACTGCATTTTTTATGTCTTTTAAAATTTGCTGCATTGCAAAATTTCTTTTGCTAGAAAGTAATTCTGAAATAGTATTTTTTCCAAATATTTCTCTCATTCCATCATTAACTTTTTGTTTTAAAAGTATTTGCATACGATTTAAATTACCTCCGGTAGATTTGAAATATTTAGATAAATCGTATATACGATATTTTATATATGCATCTACCAAAACATCTTTTTGTTCTTTTGTCATAATTCTAGAAGAATCTATTTCTAATGTTTGAAGACGTGTATCAAATATTTTAATATTATCAATAATAGGTATTTTAAAATGTAATCCAGGTTCTATAATTATACTTTTATTATTTTTTGTAACTAAAATATTTCCTAAACGTAATATTATAGCTTTTTGTGTTTGTTGAACAACATATGTTGTTGTGAATAAAAAAATAATAATTCCAGCTAATGAAATTAAAATCCAATTTTTAATCATTAATTTAAACTCCTTATCTAGCCTATTTAAAATATAATAATTTTTAATTTTTCAAAAATATTTATATTTTTATAACTATAAAATATATCCAAGAAAATATAGGGATTGATTTTTTAGTGCAAAGTATTGAATATTTTCTTTATATTATTTTTTTCAGAAATAGGTATATAAATAATATTTCCCTTATTAATATCAAATAGTGTTACTTTGTTTTTAGATAAAATTTCTTGTATAGTATCAAAATACATTCTGTAAGATGTCACAAAAGGATATTTTTTATATACAGAAATCAATGCATTAAATCGAGCAATATCTCCTTTTGCTTTTAAAATAACTTGTTCTTTATATGCTTTTGCTGATTGCAGCATACGATATGCTTTTCCTTGTGCAATAGGAAGTTTTTTATTAACATAAGCTTCTGCTTCATTTTGAATTCTTTGATTATCTTCACGTGCTTTTATAACATCATCAAAAGCTTCTTTTACAGATTCAGGAGCTTTTGCTGGTTGCATAGCAACATCAGTTATAAAAATACCCATTTTATAACGATTAATTAAAAAAATAATTTTTTTTCGTATTTTTTCTGTAATTTTTGCACGACCAATTGTTAAAATATCATCTAAATAAGAATTTCCAATCACTTCCCTTACAGCACTATCTATAATTTGGTGTAAACTATTTTTGGGATCTTTTATATTAAATAAATAATTTTTTATATTTTCAATTTGATATTGAATTGCAAAACTAACATATACTATATTTTCTTGACTAGTTAACATTGTATCTTCCAATTTCATAGTCATAATTTGATCAGTATTAACTGTATTTTTTGTATCGATAAAATAAGGAATCCAATGCAAACCTGGATTTAAAGTTTTTATATATTTGCCAAATCTAATTATTACCGATTTTTGTGCAGGTTGAACAATAAATATTCCAGATAATATCCATATAAAAAAAATAAAAGATATTATTACAAATAATATAATATTAAGTTTTTTTTTGTAATATTGTTTTTTCTTATTTTTTTTTCTGAAAAAACCTACAATTTTTTTTAAAAATTTTTCTAAATCTGGAGGCATATTTCGATGATTTTCCATCCATTGTTTTTTTATTGCATTAAAGAATGTCATAGTTTGTATTTTCCTAATATATTATACTATAAATATTGAAATATTTTTATTTTAGTAAACTATCATATCTTAGTATTGAATTATTTATAAATAAAATAATCCAACCAATTATCTTTATATTGATAATTAACTTAATAATAATAAGTAATTTTTTAATTCACCGAATGTAAATAATTTCTCATAAATTATTTATATAATTTTTTTTAATATGATATTATGATCTTTATTATAAGTAAAAGAAAATATAATTTTCTGAAAAAATATGTTATTACGTGAAGAATTGATTCAATATTTATCAAAATATTTAAATAGTGATAATATTGAAGATTATTGTTTAAATGGATTGCAAATAGAAGGGAATCCTATTATTAAGAGTATTGTAACTGGAGTTAGTCTATCTCAAGATTTAATAAATATAGCAATTAAAATTGGTGCAGATACTATTTTAGTCCACCATGGAATTTTTTGGAAAAATGAAAAAAAACAAATTATTGGAATAAAAAAAAAACGCATTAAAAATTTATTATCACATAATATAAATTTAATTAGCTATCATATCCCTTTAGATATTCATCAAGAAATAGGAAATAATATAGAACTTGCTAAACATTGTGGATGGTCTATAATAAAGAATTTTAATACAGGAACACAATTTTCTTTAGGTATACTTGGAAAAATTCCGCCTACTGAACTTAAAATGTTCACCAAAGATTTATCAAATAAAATAAATCAAAAAATCAATTTTATTCAAGGAAACAATTATCTTGTAGAAAATTTATCTTGGTGTACTGGTGCAGGACAGGATTTTATTGAATATGCTGCTTTATCTGGATCTGACACATTTCTCAGTGGAGAAGTATCAGAAAGAACATACTATTTAGCAAAAGAATTAAAAATTAATTATATTATTGCTGGACATTATGCAACTGAAAAATATGGAATTCAATCGTTAGGAAATCATTTAAAAGAAAAATTTTTAAAAAAAATTTCGATTCAATTTATTGATATTCCTAATCCAATATAATTCTTTAAAATAAATCCATGAATTAATACTTTGTATAATTAATAATTTGTTAAATAATCTCTAGAAATTTTTTAAAAAATTTTCTTTAAAAGAATAAAAAAATTTATGAATATAAAAAAAAAAAAAACAGTAAATACATTTATTTCCAAAATAGATCATATTAAATGGTTTATAGCTTTTTTTATTTTTTTTACAACTATTTTTGCAAATGTTTATTATAAGTTAAAATATTCTTTAGAAATACGCTTTATATTCACTATTATCAATCTAGTAATAATATATTATATTGTTCTAAAAACTAAAAAAGGTAAATATATTTATTCATTTATTAAAAGTTCTATTTTTGAAATGCAAAAAGTAAGATGGCCATCTAAAGAAGATGCATTTCAGACAACATTTGTTGTAATTGTATTGATAGCTTTAATAAGTCTGATATTATGGGTGGTAGATTCTTTATTTTCTTATATAGTAGCTTTATTAATTTTTAGGTAAAATATTTTATGAAAAAAAATTGGTACGTAATTCAAGTATATTCAAATTTTGAAAAAAAAGTAAAAGATTCTTTGGAAAAAGCAATAAAATCAAGTAAATTTGAAGAAAAATTTGGAAATATTTTAATTCCTTCGGAAGGCGTTATTGAAATGCGAGAAGGACAATTTCGTAAGACTGATAGAAAATTTTTTCCTGGTTATATTTTAATTGAAATGGAATTAAATGATGATACTTGGCATTTAGTTCGTCGTACAAATCGTGTTTTAGGTTTTGTAGGAGGGACAAGTAAAAAACCTATTCATATTACAGAGAAAGAAGTAACGCATATTATGAAAAAAATAAAAAAATCTACTAATAAACCTATACCTAAAACTCTCTATGAAATTGGAGAAGTTTTAAGAGTTATTGAGGGCCCATTTACTGATTTTGATGGAGTAGTTGAAGAGGTAAATTATGAAAAAAACCGCTTAAAAGTTTTAGTATCTATATTTAGCAGGTCAACTCCAGTTGAATTAAATTTTTCACAAGTTGAAAAATTACAATAATATATATTAGTTAATAAGATTATAAAATTTTTAACGAAATCGTGTCAATTATTTTTTATTAATTATTTAATTTTTGGGGAGAAAATTTTCAAGATGGCTAAAAAAATTTCGGCTTATGTAAAACTTCAAATTGGTGCAGGAATAGCAAATCCAAGTCCTCCTATAGGCCCTGCTTTAGGTCAGCATGGAGTAAATATCTTAGATTTTTGCAATAAATTTAATGAAGCTACAAAAAATATGGAAAAAGGAATTCCAGTGCCTTTAATTATTACCATATATAATGATCGTAGTTTTATATTTATACTCAAAACACCACCTACATCATATCTTATTAAAAAATTTGTTAATATAAAAAAAGGTAGTAGTAAACCTAATGTTGTAAAAGTTGGGCAAATTACTCGATTACAAATTGAAGAAATTATTAAAATAAAAAAACAAGATATAATAGCCAAAAACCTTGATGCAGCAATTAAAACAATTGCAGGAACTGCACGTAGCATGGGTATAGAAATGGTAAATTAATGATGAAAAAAATGAAAAAAAGAATTAAAAATTTTATGTCAGATATTAATTGTAATGCAACATACAATTTTTTAGATGCTGTAAAAATTTTACAATCTGTTCCTAAAGTTAAATTTATTGAATCTGTTGATATAAGTATTAAATTAGGAATTGATCCTAAAAAATCAGAACAAAATATTCGTGGAAGTACTGTATTACCATACGGATCTGGAAAAATAATTCGAGTAGCAGTTTTTACAAAAGGAGATAATATTAATATTGCAAAAAAAGAAGGAGCAGATTTTGTAGGAATGGAAGATTTAGCAGAAATTTGCAAAAAAGGATCGGAGAAATATGATGTTATTATTGCTTCTCCTGAAGCAATGCCTTTATTAGGAAAGTTAGGTCCTATATTAGGTCCTAAAGGTTTAATGCCAAATCCTAAAATGGGTACAGTAACTTCAGATATTGGGGACGCTGTAAAAAAAGCAAAATCTGGTCAAATATTTTACCGTAATGATAAATATGGAATATTACATTGCACTATTGGTAGATTGAATTTTAAAGCAGAATTCTTAAAAAAGAATATGGATTTTTTAATAAAAGATCTCAAGAAAATGAAACCATTATCTTCAAAAGGAAAGTTTTTTCAAAAGATAAATATATCAAGTACTATGGGGCCGGGATTAAAAATAGATTTAAAATCTATTGCATATTGATATATATTACTTTAATAATATTTTTTTCAATAAAATCAATTTAATTAAACATAAAAACTTAATGTATAATTCTTTAAAGGAAAGGATAAGAAGATTATGTCTTTAAAAAGAAAAGATAAAGAATTAATTATAAAAAAGTTATTTGAAGTTGCTAATAATGCTCTTTCATGTATTATTGCAAAATATTCTGGAATATCATCAGTAAATATGAACCTTCTTCGAAAAGAAGGTAATAAAAAAAATATATATTTACAAGTGGTACAAAATAATCTTGCTAAATTAGCAATAAAAAAAACAAAATTTAATATTAATGAAGAATTATTTATAGGGCCTGTAATACTAATATTTTCACTAGATAATCATGAAGATGGAGCGAAACTTCTTTATAATTTTTCTAAAAAGTGTAATCAAATTATAGTAAAAAAAATATTTATTTTTGAAAAAATATTAGGACCAGAAAATTTAGAATTTATAGCAAATTTACCAAAATATGAAGAAATTCTTGTAAAAACTGGATATATAATGAAATTACCTATCGTCAAAATGTTAAAAACTTTACAAGAACCTTATATAAAATTTATTGCAACTTTAGTTGCGATAACAAAAAATTTAAATTGTTTAGGAGAAATAAAATAAACTATGACTAAATTAAGTAAAAAAGATATTTTAGAAGCAATTTCTAAAATGTCTATTATAGATGTTTGTGATCTTGTTAAAATGATGGAAGAAAAGTTTGGGGTTTCTGTGAATTCTATGGCTCCTATTTCACAAAATAATATTGATGCTAATTCAGTAAAAAAAGAAGAAAAATTAGAATTTGATATTATTTTAGAAAATTTTGGAAAGAACAAGATTTCTGTAATAAAAACCGTGAGAGCTATTACCGGATTAGGTTTAAAAGAAGCAAAAGAATCTGTTGAAAAAGCTCCTATTACGTTAAAACAAGATGTTCCTAAAAAGGATGCTGAAGAATTTAAAAAAAAATTAGAAGAATCAGGTGCAAAAGTTACGCTTAAATAAAAATATTTTTTTATAATTAGATTTTAATTTATATTTCAAAAAATTAGTTTTTTTTATTAAATTCTTTAAATTTAATTTTACAAATTTGAGAAAAAATAATGCAAAATGTACAAAAAATACAGCAATTGATTAAAAAACGAATTCGAAAAAATTTTGGGAAAATTCCACAAATATTAAAAATTCCATATTTATTACAATCACAAATTAAATCTTATCAGCTTTTTCTACAAGAGGATATTTCTCCAGATAAAAGAAAAAAAATTGGTCTTGAAGCGGCTTTTAAATCTGTTTTCCCTATAAAAGACAACAGCAAAACAGCAGAATTACAATATATTTCTTATATTTTAGGAAAACCTAGATTTACAGAAGATGAATGTCGGATGCGTGGCACAACTTATTCTGTTCGTTTACAAGTTAAATTAAGACTAATTCTCTTTGATAAAGAGTCTGATTCTCTTAACACAATTAAAGATATCAAAGAGCAAACGGTTTATATGGGAGATATTCCTTATATGACTCATTGTGGTTCTTTCGTAATAAATGGAACCGAACGTGTTGTTGTATCCCAATTACACAGATCTCCGGGTGTTTTTTTTGATCATGATAAAGGGAAAACACATTCTACGGGAAAGATTTTATATAATGCTCGTATTATTCCATACAGAGGATCTTGGTTAGATTTTGAATTTGATATTAAAGATTTGGTATATGTCCGCATTGATAGACGCAGAAAAATACCTGTAACGATTTTATTGCAAGCTTTAGGTTATTCGCATAAAGAAATTTTAAATATTTTTTTTGAAACTGTTAAAGTTAAAATAAATGATAAATTCCATTTTATAATGGAATTTATTCCAAAACGTTTCAAAGGAGAGCGATTAACATTTGATTTAATTGATATTAATGGAAATATTCTACTAGAAAGCGGAAGAAGAATTACATTTATGCATATAAAAAAATTAGAAGAACAAAAAATTAATATGCATATTGTTCCAAAAGAATATCTTATAGGAAAAATCATTGCTAAAAATATTTTTGATAAAAATACAGGAGAATTATTATTTGAAATAAATACAGAAATTACTTCTGAAGTATTAGAAAATATTTGTAATAAAAAAATTTCTTTTTTTGAAATTTTATTTACTAATGAATTAGATTCAGGTTCATATATATCAGATACACTTCGAATTGATACAACAAAAAATAAAACAGATGCTCTTCTTGAGATATATCGAATGATGAGACCAGGAGAACCTCCTACTATAGATTCTGCAGAAAATATGTTTAATCAATTATTTTTTTCTCAAGATCGTTATGATCTTTCAAAGGTTGGAAGAATGAAATTTAATTTTCGTACAGGATTATCTCTTAATGAAGGAGGTAATACTTTAAGAAAAATAGATATAATTGCAGTTTTAAAAAAATTAATAGATATTCGCAATGGGAAAGAAAATGTTGATGATATTGATCATTTAGGAAATCGACGTATTCGTAGTGTTGGTGAACTTACAGAAAATCAATTTCGTATTGGTTTGATTCGAGTTCAACGAGCAGTAAAAGAAAGATTATCTTTAATTGATAAAGAATCTTTAGTTCCTCAAGATTTAATAAATTCAAAACCTATTTCTGCTGCAATAAGAGAATTTTTTGGATCCAGTCAATTATCACAATTTATGGATCAAAACAATCCTTTATCTGAAATTACACACAAACGTCGTGTTTCAGCATTAGGGCCCGGTGGATTAACAAGGGAAAGAGCTGGATTTGAAGTTAGAGATGTGCATCCTACACATTATGGAAGGATATGTCCTATTGAAACTCCAGAAGGTCCAAACATTGGTTTAATAAATTCTTTAGCAATATATGCAAGATCTAATGAATTAGGTTTTTTAGAAACTCCATATCGTAAAGTAAATAATGGAATTGTAAGTAAAGAAATTCATTATTTATCAGCAATAGAAGAAGGTAATTTTATTATTGCTCAAGCAAATGCAAAATTAGATAGAAAAAATAGATTAGTGGATAAATTAATTCCATCTCGTTATCAAAATGATTCTATTTTTTCATCTGCAGAACAGGTAGAATATATGGATGTTTCACCATGTCAAATGGTTTCAGTCGCTGCTTCTTTGATACCCTTTTTAGAACACGATGATGCAAATCGTGCTTTAATGGGATCCAATATGCAAAGACAAGCAGTGCCAACTTTAATAGCGGAAAAACCGTTAGTAGGAACAGGAATGGAAAGAGTTGTAGCTAAGGATTCTGGAACAGGTTTGATTGCTAAAAATTCTGGTACTGTAACATATGTTGATTCAGCTAAAATTATTATACGAAAATTTTCTGATAATAAAAAAGATAAATCTTGGATTGATATTTATCATTTAAAAAAATTTCTTCGTTCTAATTATGATACTTGTATTAATCAAAGACCTATAGTGAAATATGGGGATATAATCCAATCTGGAGATTTTATTGCTGATGGATCTAGTACAGATTTAGGAGAATTAGCATTAGGTCAGAATTTATTTGTAGCGTTTATGCCATGGAACGGATTTAATTTTGAAGATTCAATATTAATATCTGAACGTGTAGCCCAAGAAGATCGTTTTACCTCGATTCATATAAAAGAAATGTCTTGTATTGCACGTGATACAAAATTAGGACCAGAAGAGATTACAGCGGATATTCCTAATATAAATGAAAACGCTTTAAATAAATTGGATGAAAACGGAATAGTTTATGTAGGAGCAGAAGTATTTCCAGGAGATATTCTTGTTGCAAAAATCACTCCAAAAGGTGAAAGCCAATTAACCCCAGAAGAAAAATTATTGAGAGCTATTTTTGGCGAAAAAGCTTCAGATGTGAAAGATTCTTCATTGCGAGTTCCAGCTGGAATTTCAGGTACTATTATTGATGTCCATATATTCGTACGTGATGGTATTAAAAAAGGTAAAAGAGCAACAGAAATAGAAGAATCTAAAATAAAATTTATAGAAAAGGACTTAAATGCAGAATTGCATAGCATAGAAGAATCTATATATTCTCATTTAGATAAAATATGTTTACAAGAAAATTTTTTTATTGATGAAATTAAAAATAGAAGTCTATTTAAAATAATAGAAAAAGAAAATTTTATATTAAATAATTTAACTCCTACTTTACAAATAGAAATAAAAGAAGCGCAAGATCAGTTAAAAAAATACAAAAAAATTTATCAAGAAAAATTATTAGAAGAAAAAAAAAAGATTAGATCAAATGATAATATTCCTCAAGGAGTTCTAAAAATAGTAAAAATATATATTGCTATTAAACGCCGTATACAAGCAGGCGATAAAATGGCAGGTAGACATGGAAATAAGGGTGTAATTTCTCGTATTCTTCCAGTAGAAGATATGCCATATTTGAAAGATGGAACTCCAGTTGATATTGTTCTCAATCCTTTAGGGGTTCCATCTCGTATGAACATTGGACAAATTTTGGAAACACATTTAGGATTAGCAGCAAAAATGCTAGGTTCTAAGATAACAACTCTTCTGGAAAGAAACACCGATATTAAAGAATTACGTCAATATTTATCAGAAATATATAATACTAATTCTTATAATTTTGTTGATATTTCATCTTTTTCTGATACAGAAATTTATGAATTATCTCAAAATCTTAAAGATGGAGTGCCTATGGCAAGCCCTGTTTTTGATGGTATAAATGAAAATATTTTAAAAGACACATTAAAAATGGCAGATATACCAACAAATGGACAAATGATTCTTTACGATGGTCGTTCTGGATTAAAATTTGATAGACCTATTACTGTTGGATATATGTATATGCTTAAATTAAACCATTTAGTTGATGATAAAATACATTCACGTTCTACTGGTTCTTATAGTTTAGTAACTCAACAACCCTTGGGGGGGAAATCTCAATTTGGAGGACAAAGATTTGGAGAAATGGAAGTTTGGGCTTTAGAAGCCTATGGTGCTTCTTATACGTTACAAGAGATGTTGACAGTAAAATCTGATGATGTCTCTGGACGTACAAAAATGTATAAAAATATAGTTGATGGAAATTATAATATAGAAGTAGATATACCGGAGTCTTTTAATGTTTTAACTAAAGAAGTTCGTTCTTTAGGTTTAAATATTGAAATGGAATCAGAAGAAGATAAATAACATTTTTATTATTAATAATAAATAACGTAAATATTATTTAATTAACCATATTAGGAGAATTTTTTTTGAAAGATTTATTGGATCTTATTAAAAGGAAGGGGAAGAAAAAAAATTTTAATCATATTCGTATATCTTTAGCTTCTCCAGAAAAGATTAGAAGTTGGTCATTTGGCGAAGTTAAAAAACCAGAAACCATAAATTATAGAACCTTTAAACCGGAAAGAGATGGACTTTTTTGTGCAAAAATATTTGGTCCTATTAAAGATTATGAATGTTTGTGTGGAAAATATAAACGTTTAAAACATAGAGGAATTATTTGTGAAAAATGCGGTGTTGAAGTAACCAAAACAAAGGTACGAAGAGAACGTATGGGTCATATAAAATTAGCTAGCCCAGTTGCGCACATATGGTTTTTAAAATCTTTACCATCCCGAATTGGTTTGTTCTTAGATATGATGTTGCGTGATATCGAACGTGTTTTATATTTTGAATCTTATGTAGTTACTAATCCTGGTTTAACTAATTTAGAATTAGGGCAACTTTTAACTGAAGAAGGATATGTAAATGCACTTGAAGAATATTGCGATTCTTTTGAAGCAAAAATGGGAGCCGAAGCAATTCAAAGTTTATTACAAAATATAAATCTTTCAGAAGAAATTAAATATATTCGAAAACAATTACCTAAAATCTCTTCTGAAACAAAAGCTAAAAAGTTTAGTAAACGTTTAAAATTATTAGAATCATTTCAAATATCTGGTAATGACCCATCTTGGATGATTATGACGATTCTTCCTGTTTTACCTCCAGATCTTCGTCCGTTAGTACCTTTGGAAGGTGGTCGTTTTGCTGCTTCTGATTTAAATGATTTATATCGTCGTGTTATTAATAGAAATAATAGATTAAAACGACTTCTCGATTTAAACGCACCTGATATTATCATTCGTAATGAAAAACGTATGTTACAAGAATCTGTAGATGCATTATTAGATAATGGAAGAAGAGGTAGAGTAGTAACAGGCTCAAACAAACGTCCTTTAAAATCACTTTCTGATATGATTAAAGGGAAACAGGGAAGATTTCGACAAAATTTATTAGGAAAACGAGTAGATTATTCTGGTAGATCAGTGATAGTAGTGGGTCCAACTTTGCAATTACATCAATGTGGATTGCCAAAAAAAATGGCCTTAGAACTTTTTAAACCATTTATTTTTAGTCAATTACAAAAAAAAGAAATTGTCACAACAATAAAAGCTGCAAAAAAAATGGTAGAAAATGAAGAATCTATTGTATGGGATATATTAGAGGAAGTTATTAGGGAACATCCAGTTTTATTAAATCGGGCACCAACACTACATAGATTAGGAATTCAAGCTTTTGAGCCAATTTTAATTGAAGGAAAAGCAATTCAATTACATCCATTAGTTTGTGCATCTTATAATGCTGATTTTGATGGTGATCAAATGGCAGTTCACGTTCCATTAACTCTTGAAGCGCAATTAGAATCCAGAATTCTTATGATGTCAATAAATAATATTCTGCATCCTGCAAATGGAGAGCCTATTATTTGTCCTAGCCAGGATATTGTTTTAGGTTTATATTATATGACCAGAAATTCTTTAAATGCTAAAGGAAATGGATGCTATTTTTCTGATATTAACGAAGTAAAAAAGAGTTATGAATTAGGTATTGTGGATTTGCACGCTAATATTAAAGTGTATATTAATGATAGTAAAAAAGAATCTAATGGAGAAATTATTTTTGAAAAAAAAATAATGAGTACCACAATTGGTCGTGCAATATTATCAGAAATATTACCAATAGGTATACCATTTTCCTTTATTAATAAAACATTAAATACAAAAGTACTTATAAAATTATTAGATAGTTGTTATCGAATGTTAGGACCAAAAATAACTGTTATTTTTGCTGATCAATTAATGTATACTGGATTTTATTATTCTACACGTTCTGGTATTTCTATTGGAATAAATGATTTAGTTATACCTCATGAAAAATCTTCAATTATTTCAGAAGCTGAAGAACTTATTAAAGAAAATGCTGATCAATATGCTTCTGGTTTTATCACAGAAAGCGAACGTAGAAATAAAGCAATTGATATTTGGTCGCGTGCAAATGATTCTATTTCAAAAGCTATGATGAATTCTATTGGTAAAGATATTTTTTATAACAAAAAAGGTCAGAAAATACAAGAAAAATCATTTAATTCTATTTATATGATGGCAGATTCTGGAGCAAGAGGTTCAGCAGCGCAAATTAGACAACTAGCTGGCATGAGAGGTCTTATGGCAAAACCGGATGGTAGTATTATTGAAACACCAATTATTGCAAATTTTAGAGAAGGATTGAATGTATCCCAATATTTTATTTCAACGCACGGTGCTCGCAAAGGATTAGCTGATACTGCATTAAAAACTGCTAATTCAGGTTATTTGACGCGTAGATTAGTGGATGTAGCACAAGATCTTGTTGTTATTGAAAATGATTGCAAAACCAATGACGGGTTAAATATACATCCAATTATTGAAGGAGGAGATATTGTAGTTCCATTATATATTCGTGTTTTAGGTCGTGTTACTGCGGAAGATATATTTGACAAACAAAATAATATTATAATTAGTGCTAATACTTTGTTAACAGAAAATTTATTGAAAAATACAATTAATAAACATTCAATTGATACAATAAAAGTTCGTTCGCCAATTACATGTAAAACACGAAGAGGAATTTGTGCGCAATGTTATGGAAGGGATCTATCTAGAGGAGATTTGGTGGATATTGGTGAAGCAGTTGGAGTAATTGCTGCACAATCTATTGGTGAGCCTGGAACACAATTAACAATGCGTACATTTCATATTGGAGGAGCAGCTTCGCAAATTACTTTAGAAAATAATATTAAAATTAAAAATTCTGGTTTTATTAAATTTAACAATGTTAAAAGCATTACAAATAAATTTGGTGAAATTTTAGTCATTTCTCGTTCAGGAGAATTAGCTATTATAAATTATTTTGGTCGTGAATGTGAAAATTATAAAGTGCCTTATGGTTCTAATTTATCTGTTAAAAATGCTGAAAAAGTAGAATCAGGAAAAATAGTTGCTTATTGGGATCCTCACATGCATCCTATAATCACTGAAGTAGAAGGATTTGTTCATTTTTCAGATATAATTGATGGCATAAATATGCAACATAAATTTGACGAACTTACAGGTTCAAGTACTATAGTTATTACAGAATCTCATCATAGAATTAATAATAAAGAATTACGACCAACAATTTATTTAGTTAATGAAAAAGGAGAAAATATAACATTTGGAGAGACTAAAGTTTCTGCAAGTTATTTTCTTCCAGTAGGAGCAATAATTACTGTCAATGATAAATTGAAAGTTCAAATTGGTGATGTTTTAGCTAGAATTCCTCAAGAAGGTTCTAAAAATAAAGATATTACGGGTGGATTACCTCGCGTAGCAGATTTATTTGAAGCAAGAAAACCGAAAGAAATAGCTATTTTAGCTGAGAAGTCTGGAATTGTAAGTTTTGGAAAAGAAACTAAAAGTAAATATCGTTTAATTATCACTTCAGAAAATGGAAAATCTCAAGAGATTATGATACCTAAATTTCGCTACATTAATATTTTTGAAGGCGAATATATTACTAAAGGAGAAATTTTATCTGATGGAGCACTAAGTCCTCATGATATTCTTAGATTACAAGGTATTCATAAATTAACTGATTATTTAGTTAATGAAATACAAATTGTATATAGATTACAAGGTGTATATATTAATGATAAACATATTGAAATTATTATTCGACAAATGTTGCGTCGTGCTAAAATTATATCTGCAGGAGATAGTAGTTTTATTGAAGGCGAGGAAGTTGAATATATACAAATTCTTGAAATTAATGATAAATTAATTGCAAAAAATAAAAAACCAATAATTTTTTCTCCTATTTTATTAGGTATTACAAAATCTTCTTTACTAACAGAGAATTTTATTTCTGCTGCAGCTTTCCAAGAAACTACTAAAGTTTTAACTGAAGCATCTATTAGTAGTAAAGTTGATCATTTATTTGGCTTAAAAGAAAATGTTACAGTAGGAAGATTAATACCAGCTGGTACAGGTTTTGCTAAGCGATTAATTGATAAAAATTATATTCTTCAAGAAAAATCTATCGCTATGAAAAAAGCAAAAAATGCTTTAACTAAAGAATTAATTTTTAGAGAAAATAATTAAAAATTTTTAATTTATATTTTTTTATATAACTAAACTAAATAAGGGTTTTTTATATTTAATTTTTTTAAAAAAAAAATTTCTTGATTTTTCATAATGATAAATTTTTTTTTATCTTTATGTGTATAACCTAATAGATGCAATATTCCATGAATAATCATATGAGCCCAATGTGAATTTATTATTTTATTTTGATTCATTGCTTCTTGATTAATAATTTTTGAACATAAAACGATATCTCCTAAAAATGGCATTTCCGAAATAGAAGTTTTTGCAATAGGAAAGGATAATACATTTGTTGGAAAATTTTTATATAAAAATTTTCTATGCAATTTCTGCATCTCTAAAATAGAAACAATACGCAAACATATATGATATATATTCTTATTATATAGAACTAATTTTATCCATTTTATCATATCTTTTTTACATGGATAATAATCTATTTTAGATATTATTTGTATAGTTATTTGTTTGTTTTTTTTTACCATAATATAAAAATATTTTAATTTATTGAATGTATTTTCCACGCAATGAGTTTGGTAATGCATCAGTAATTTCCACAGTTATAAATTTTCCTAGTAAATTAGATTTTCCTATAAAATTAACTACACGATTATTTTCTGTTCTACCAGAATATTCTGAACAAGATTTTTTAGAAATACTATCTACTAAAATAATTTGTTTTGTTCCAACCATATTTTTACTAATTTTCATTCCTTGATAACTAATGCAAGTTTGCAATAAAGATAAACGTTTTTTTTTTGTTTCTATAGATGTTTTGTCTAATAATTGAGATGCTGGAGTTCCAGGTCTTTTTGAATAAATAAAAGTATAAGAATAATCAAATCCTATTTCTTTAACAAGATTCATAGTGTCCAAAAAATCCTTTTCCGTTTCTCCTGGAAACCCTACAATTATGTCAGTAGATATGCTAATATTGGGACGAACTTTCCGTAATTTTCGAATTTTGCTTTTAAATTCTAAAACGGTATGATTCCTTTTCATTGCAGATAAAATACGATCAGAACCACTTTGAACAGGCAAATGCAAATGATTGCACAATTCAGGAATTTCTTTATAAGTTTGAATAAGATTTTCTGAAAATTCAACTGGATGAGATGTCATAAATCTAATACGACTTATATTATCAATTGATGCAACATAATATATTAACATAGAAAGATCTGCAATATCTCCGGTATGCATTTCACCTAAATAATGATTTACATTTTGTCCTAATAAAATAATTTCTTTTACACCTTGTTTGGCTAATTCTGAACATTCTGCAAGAATATCATCGAATGGTCTAGAAATTTCTTCTCCTCTTGTATAAGGGACAATACAATAAGAACAATATTTATTGCATCCTTCCATAATTGATACATAAGCTTTTACCCCTTTCATTCTAGGTTTAGGAAGATAATCAAATTTTTCAATTTCTGGGAAAGATATATCTACATAAGATGTATTATCTTGATTAACTTTTTGAATCATTTTAGGCAATCTATGTAAAGTTTGAGGACCAAATACCATATCTACATATGGGGCTTTTTTAATAATATTAGATCCTTCTTGCGAAGACAAACAACCTGCTACTCCTATTTTAATATTAGGATTATTTTTTTTTAAAATTTTCCATCGTCCTAATTGATCAAAAATTTTTTTTTGTGCTTTTTCTCTAATAGAACAAGTATTTACGATAAGAAGATCAGCATTTTTTTCTTCTTTTGTAGGAAAGAATTTTAATTTTTCTTCTAATAAATCGGACATTTTTTCAGAATCATATACATTCATTTGACATCCATAAGTTTTAATGAAATAGTATTGTTTTTTTATTCTAGTATTTAGTTTATTGCGCATGTATAATTTAAATTATATTTAATGTATAAATAATAATATATTATTCAAATATGTCTACTTGGAAACCATCTTTATCAATTAAGATTCTAAAAGAACGCGCAAGAATAATGGAAAAAACTAGATCTTTTTTTAAAGATCGTAATATCCTAGAAGTAGAAACTCCTTTATTAGGAGATTTTCCAGCTAGTAATCCATATTTAGATTCTATAAAAATAAAAGCTAATAATAACACTTATTATTTACAAACTTCTCCTGAATATTGCATGAAAAGATTATTATCATTAGGAAGCGGAAGTATTTATCAAATATGTAAAGCATTTCGTAAAAATGAATTTGGACCCTTACATGCTTTAGAATTTACCATGTTAGAATGGTATCACGTTGGCTTGGATGATTTTATGTTAATGAAAGAAGTTGATTTATATGTAAAGAATATTTTAGGTTGTAAACCTGCAAATTACATTAGTTATAAATCTTGTTTTGAAAATTTTTTTGATTTTAATCCTCATACAGTTTCTATAAATAAATTAAAAAAAATAATTCAAAAATATCAAATAGAAAATTTTTTTACAAATGAAATTATAACCAATGATGATTATTTACAATTATTATTTTTAAAATATATTCAACCAAAATTTAAGAATTATGATGCTCCTATATTTGTATACAATTATCCTGTAGATCAATCTGAATTAGCTAGATTAAAATATGAAAATGATTATTTAGTTTCAGCAAGATTTGAATTATTTTATCGTGGAATTGAATTAGCTAATGGTTATTACGAATTGAATAATGCAGATACTTATTTTGAAAGATTTCAAAGAGATTTAAATATCCGCAAGAAAAAAGGAAATGTAGTACCTATAGATAAAAAATTATTAGAGGCTATTAAATATAGTTTTCCAGATTGCTCTGGTGTTGCAATTGGATTAGATAGATTATTTATGCTTTTAAATAAATATTCTTCACTTGATAAAATCAAATTTTAAGATTAAAGAATTATTATTTAATAACATATTAAAAAATATTTTTTGCTTTTCCAATACTGCTATTTATTTGAATAAAAGAATTTTTTTTCAGTTTTTTGTTTAAAATTATAGAAGTAGAATTAGGTATTGCAAGTACTACTGTAGATCCAAAATTAAAATATCCAATTTCTTCCCCTTTTGAAAAAAAAATAGGTGTAGTGTATATATAGGTTTTTATTTTTTGAATATTAGATAATTGTATTTTTTTTTGATGATGGATTTTTATGCTAGATACTAATATAGATCCTATCAAAACTAATGCTAGTTTTCCATATTTTGTATGAAATAAGAAAGAAATTCGTGCATTTTTTGAAAGTAAATTTGGTTTTTTTTTTACTGTTTTATTAGAAACTGAGAATAATCTTCCTGGAATTACAGTCATTTTTAATAGATAACCTTTATAAGGCATATGTACTCTATGATAATCCCTTGGGGATAAATAAATATTGACAAATATAGAATTTTTAAATTTATTTATTTCCTCCCATGAATTTCCTAATAGATTTAATATGCAAAAATTTATACCTTTTATGTTTATTTTTTTTTCATTAATATTTCCTATATTTACAATTGTTCCTTCGGCTGGGCTTATTAAGGTTTTAGGTTCTTTGGGAATAGGACGAAATTTTAAATTTATTTTTCTGGTAAAAATATCATTAATAGAAGAATAAGATGATATATCTGTTTTTGTAGATTCTAAAATAGAAATATTATAAAATTTTATAAAATATCTTTTTAAGATATTTACAAACCATTTCGGTTTTTTACAATATAGAAAAAAACAGAAAATATTAGATAATTTTTTTATAGAAAAGAAATATTGAAATAATAGTGAAAAATGATTATTTTTAAACATTCAATGATATAAGATTAATGCTATTTATAAAAATAAAATAGTTTAACATAAATTTTATGAATCCTTCAATTGATATTGAATTACTTTTTAATAAGTTAGAAAAAAATGTAAAAATTATCACCATTAATTCTTATTTATCTACATATATACGTATAGAATTTAGTAAATGGAGAAAAAAAAATTATCTATCATCAGATTTTCATTCTGAAAAAATTCAATCAATTATAGAATGGACAAATACACTTTGGAAGTCATTGCAAAAAAATTATAATTTACCTATTTTGCTTACAAAATATCAAGAACATGTACTATGGTCAAAATATTTATCAGAATATTCTACTAAATATTCTTTATTATTAAATAATAGTATATTAAATAAAGCAAAAGAAGCATGGAATTTAATTCATCAATGGAGGTTACCAATAAAAGAAAAAAATTGGTTAAGTTTTTGCACAAAAGATGTTCATAATTTTTACTATTGGTATAAATCATTTAAAAATTTATGCACAAAAAATAAATGGATTACATACTCTGAAATATATAATTATATATATAAAAAAAATAAAAAAAATAAAAATTATGAACATCTTATTCTTATTGGTTTTAACCATATATCTCCATCATTAAAAAAAATATTGGATATGTATGTTTGGAAAATGATGTATTTATCTTATAAAAATTCATCTAATAAAATACAAATATTTGAAATAGAAAATCTAAAAAAAGAAAAATACTTTGCAATAAAATGGGCATTAAAAGAATTAAAAAATAATCCAAATAAAAAAATAAAAATTATTGCTCCTAATTTATTTTTAGAAAGAAAAAATTGGGAAAAATTATCTGAAATATTTTTTATAAAAAATAATATTCAATATTATATTTCAGAGAAAAATAATATGCTTGAACATCCACTTGTTCAAGTATTATTAAATTTATTAAAAATGAAAATTATTGGAGATTATAAGTATATACGAAAAATTATTATTTCTCCTTATATTCTCGGTGGAGAAAAAGAAAAAATATCTCGTCATTTTTTATATTTAGAACTTATGGGTGTATTTCATTTAAAATGGACATTAAAAGATTTTCAAAAATATATACAAAAAAAAAAAAAAACTCCTTTATTATTAAAAATAATAATAAATATAATAAAAGAAAAAGAATTAAAACATTCTAAAATATCTGTTTGGTTAAAATTTTTTAAAAAAATTTTAAAAATTTCAGGTTGGCCAGGAAATCAAAAATTAAATGATCTAGAATATAAAACAATAATATTGGTTAAAAAAATTTTTACAAAATTTCAAGAAATAGGTTTGGTAGTTAAATCGAAGATATCTGCTGCACAAGCTATAGATTATTTGTCTTATCTTTTTTCTATTACTTCACTTTCATCAAAAATGTCATCAAATATTCAAATCTATATTATAGATATTATAGAAAACTTTGAAATACTATGTGATAAAATTTGGATTTGTCAAATGCATATCAATAATTTTTTAAATATATCTTTACCAAATTCTTTTATTCCAGAATCAATGTACAGTATTTTTCAATTTTCATATTTTGATATAGCTTATCAAAAGGAATGTATTAAAAATAAAATTTTACAATGGAAAATGCAAAGTAATACTGTTATTTTAAGTTATAATAAAAAAAGTCAAATATATTTTGATATATCTAATTTTTTTTTTCAAAATTTTAAAAAAATTGAAAAAAAAAACATTATTGATTTTTATCAAAATGAAAATAAACTTCCAAAAATATGGGATCTTATAAAAGAAAAAAAATCTGTATATTCTTTAAATAATATAGAAATAAATAACTTTAAAGGCGGATATGATGTATTTAAAACACAATTACAATGCCCATTTAAATCTGTTAGTAGATATCGTTGGAAAATTAAAAATACTAAAGAAAAAATATATTGGAATGCTAAAGAACAAGGAATAGTTATACATAAAATTTTAAAAGAAATATGGAAACAATTAAAAAATCAAAAAGAATTGCTATATTTATTTAAAAATAATCAGATATATTTTTTTATCAATAATATTGTATCATGTATATTATCTTCATATTTTTATAAATTAGGATATCATTATAAAAAAATATTTTTTCAAATAGAAATACAAAGAATTACTAAATTAGTATTTGATTGGTTATTAATTGAATCTCAAAGAACACCTTTTTCAGTAATAAGTAATGAAAAAAAAATTTTTAAATATATAGGAAAGATTCCAATAAAGATACAAATTGATCGTATTGATCAATTACAAAATGGAAAAAAAATTATTATTGATTATAAGACTGGTCATAGAATTTCTAGAAAATTAATTGAAAATTTATATGAACCCCAATTACCTCTTTATGCAATTATGCAAAATTCTAATGGTATTGCTTATGCTTATATTAATACAAAATCCATGGGATTTTATGGAATAGGAGAAATATCCTCCAAGGATTTTTTTTATAAAAAAATACATTATAATTCTAAATTTATATGTATTTCATGGGAAAAACAATTAAATAATTGGTTAAATAATTTTAAAAAATTATCAAAAAAATTTTACTTGGGTCTTGCTATAATTAAGCCGTCTATTATAAGTTGCAATTATTGTGAATTTTATAATTTTTGTCAAAAAGATAGAAATTAATAAATAATTTTATGATTATTCCTGATATTGATATTCGTAATCAAGCATTAAATGTTAATAATAGTTATATTATAGAAGCACCAGCTGGATCTGGAAAAACCGAACTTTTAATTCAGCGTTTTCTTACTCTTTTATCTAAAATTTCTTCTCCTCCAGAATCAGTATTAGTTTTTACTTTTACTCGAAAATCAGCTAAAGAAATAAAAAAACGTATATTTGATTCTTTGTATTTTTCTCATATTAATTTAGATGAACCAAAAGAAAAACATAAAAGAAAAACTTGGTGTTTAGCTAAAATAGTATTAGAAAAAAGTAATCAAAAAAAATGGAATATATTATCTTGTTTATCAAGATTAAATATAACAACGATTGATAGTTTTTGTCTTAAATTAATATCTAAATTCTCTTTGAGAAACTATATTAATACAGATACAAAAATTTCTGAAAATCCTGATTTTTTATATAAAAAAGCTATAAATCTATTATTAGATGATTTAGAAAATCCTAAATGCAAATGGCATAAAAATTTACTAGTAATATTTAAATATTTTGATAATCGTTTTGATATATTAAATATTCTATTCATGAAACTTTTGTCAAAAAGAGAAGAATGGATAGAAATTATAGGAATTGTAAAAAAATTTAAATTTGAATATTTAGATAAAAATTTAAAATTTATTAGCCAAAATTTTATATTTCAAATATATAAACTTATACCAAAAAATATTATTCAAAAACTTAAAACATTAATGTCATATTCTCAAAATTATCTTGATATAGATCTTCCTTTGGATTTATCAAATCATAATAATATTTCTTCTTGGAAAAATTTTTCTAATTGGATTTTAAATAAAAAAGGAGAATGGAGAAAAGTATTTAATAAAAACCAGGGTTTTCCTACTTTTACAAAAAAGACAGATAAATATTTATCGGAAAAGATGAAATATAATATAAAAAAAGTTATTTCTATATTAAAAAATATTTATGGATTAAAAAAATATTTAAATTTTCTACAAATTATTCCAGTTCAAGGATATTCATCTGATGAAAAAAAATTTTTACAAGCATTATGTTCTTGCTTGCCTATTTTAATTGCGTATTTAAATATAGTTTTTTCAAAATATAAAAAAATTGATTTTAATGAAGTTATTCTTTCTGCTCTTGTAATTTTAAATTCGGAAAAAAAACTTACCGATATTATGATAAATGTTGATAACAAAATCCAACATTTATTAGTAGATGAATTTCAAGATATATCTGAAGTACAATTTCGTTTATTATATTCTTTAATCCAAGGATGGAATATTGATGATGGTAGAACTGTATTTTTTGTAGGCGATCCTATGCAATCTATATATCGTTTTCGAAAAGCTGAAGTAGATTTATTTATACAAATGACAAAGGGTAAATTTTTTAATATATCTCTTATTTATTTAAAATTAAGTGCAAATTTTCGATCACAATCTGATATTGTTGAATGGAATAATCGAGTTTTTCAAAATATTTTTCCATTATCTATAGATAATTTTCAAGGATCTATTTCTTTTAATCCTTCTATACCAATGAAGTTTGGAAAAAAAGGATTAAATATTTATTTATCAGATAGTGATAGTCTTTTAAAAGAAAAAATGGTAAAAATTCTAAATTTAGAAATAAAAAAAAATCCTAATATTCATATTGCAATATTGTTACGATCAAAAAAATATTATTTAAATATTGCATCAATTTTAAATAAACATAACATATTATTTCAATCTATTGATTTAGAATCAATGCGTGATTATTCCATAATTCAAGATCTATTGCTAATTACTTATTCAATAATAAATTTGGCAGATAAATTATCTTGGGTATCTTTTCTGCGGTCTCCATTGTGTGGTTTTCTTTTACAAGATATTCATTTTTTATCAATTTTTTCTAATTCTTCCAAAACTATATGGGAAATTTTGCAAGAAAAAAAAATTATAAATAAATTGTCTTCGGATGGAAAGATTCGTACAAAATGGTTCATTCATAAAATGAAAAATCATATCAAAAATATTGGAAGATTAAGAATTGATGATTTAATTTGGAAAATTTGGATAGAATTAGATGGTCCTAAATTTTTATCTTCTATACAAGAAGATCAAGTAGTGGATATGTTTTTTGATTTTATAAAAGATCAAAAAATATGCGATTATGATTTAGATAAAGAACGTTTTGAATCAAATCTTTTTTCACTTAAAATACCAGTTATCTCGAAAAAAACAAATATTGAGATAATGACTATACATAAAGCAAAGGGTTTAGAATTTGACTGTGTTATACTTCCTGAATGTCAAAAAATAGTTTCTAAAGAACATAAATCTTTTCTGTTATGGCATCAATACAGATATAATTTGCATAAATCAAAAATAATTATGGCGCCTATACAAAAAACTAATATAGATAAAAAAAATTCCTTATATTTTTTTTTAAAGTATATCGAAAATAAAAAAAATTATTATGAAATACAAAGATTATTTTATGTAGCTTCTACAAGGGCACAATATAAATTAATTTATTTAGGAAAAGTAAAAAAAAATAATAATATTTTTTCTTTTCCATATAAAGAAAGTTTTTTATATCTAATCTGGCCTATGATTAGGCATAATTTAAATGATTTTTTTTTACAAAAAAAATATACTACTCAAAATAGTATATCTGATATTAAAAAAATAATTAATATTAAAAGAAGAAAAATAAATACTTGTTTTATAAATAATATTATACAAAAAAAAAAATCTTTTGTTTTTATAGAAAATACATCATACGAACAAGAAATGAGAATATTATTCCGACTGGGATTAAATATGATGATCAAAAAATATTTTTCTTTCAAAGAAATTAAATCTATTATCTATTATGAATTTCATAAAATTTCTTATTTTAATAAAAAAATATTTCAAAAAATTATTTCAATATTAAAACAAATTACTTATGAGAATGATAAAGAAATAAAATGGATATTAAAACTACATCCTATTGAATTAACAGAATATAAATTAATTGAAGAAAAAAATGGAAAAATTAAAAAATGGATCATAGATCGCTGTTTTATAGATAAATACGGAAGAGGCTGGATATTTTATTATGTACCTTCTATTCCCCAAAAATCACAATCATTCAATTCATTTAAAATATTTCAGTTACAATATCATAAAAAAAATATATATTCTTATGAAAAAATTATTTCTTATCACTTTCCAAAAGTAGAAAATTGGAATAAAATCTTATACTTTTTTTCTTTGCCTAAAATATATAAAAATTTTCGTTTTTTTAAAGTTTAAAAAAAACGAATATTAATTTAGAGATAAATAAAATGATATTTTTAATATTCCATATCATAGATATACTAATAATTGTACATATATTAATAAATAAAAAAAATTTTTATATTATATTTGCTTGGATAAGCATATGTGTAAGTTTTCCAAAAATTGGAATAATATTGTATATTTTATTAGGTCTAAACAATGCAAAAAGAATACAAAAAAAATGGAATATAGGTGAAAATAAATACCAAAAACATCAATATTTTTGTCAAAAAAAAAAATATTTCTATTTAAAATCTTTTCATAAAAAAACATTCCAAGATATTAGTAGTATAGGAAATCATTTTATTAAAGAAAAAATTTTATATGGTTGTAATATAATTCCATTATTAAATGGAGATTCTGCTTATCCTGAAATGATAAAAGCTATTAATAATGCAAAAAAAACAATATTTTTATCTACTTATTTATTTGAAGGAAATGGAATTGGGAAAGAATTTATTAATGTATTGACAGCTGCACATAAAAGGAATATTGAGGTAAAAATTTTAATAGATGGTGTTGGAGGTTTATATTGTTGGCCAACAACAGTGTATAAATTACGAAAAAATAAAGTTCCAGTTTTTTATTTTTTACCAATATTTCATATATATTATGTAACGTATTTAAATTTTAGGAATCATTGCAAATTATTATTAATTGATGGTGAAGTAGGGTTCACTGGAGGTATGAATATTCATTCAGACAATGTTTCATTTCAAGGAAAATCTCCACGTATTTGTGATTTGCATTTCAAAATAAACGGTCCTATTTTAATACATATGCAAGAAATTTTTAATAAATATTGGTTTTTTGCTACTAAAAAAACTATAAAAAATATTCCAAATTATAATTTTTCTACAAATGGAAATGTATTATGCAGAGGAATATCAACAGGTCCATATCAAAAAAATACTTTATTACAAAATATATTAATAACTGCTTTAGGATCGGCAAGAAAAAAAATACAAATTATTACTCCATATTTTATACCAAATAATATTATTTTTGAATCATTAATATCTGCATCTATTCGAGGAATTAAAATAGAAATTATTTTATCGAAAAATAATAATATTAAATTCATTAAAGGAGTAATAGAATCGTTCTTGCCAGATTTAATCAAAAAAGGTATAATAATATATTATTATACCAATGCTTTTATTCATACTAAATTATTTCTAGTAGACGATTTTTTTGGACTTGTTGGTTCATCAAATTTAGATACTAGAAGTCTTAAAATGAATTTTGAATATAATCTTGAAATTTATTCAAAAAAAATAGTAAAAGATTTAAATATTTATTTTAATAATCTTAAAAAAAGATCTTTAGTTGTTTCTATGAATGATTTGAAACCAAAGAATTTTTTTATACGATTAAAAAATGCATTTTTTTGTTTATTTATACCAATATTATAAATATATATTAAATATAAATTAGATTTTTGATAAAAAATTATATAAAATATCTAAAAAATAAAAAATTATTTTAAACAAACTTTACATGAAGATTCATGAAAATTATAAATATAATAGCTATCATCAATGGATATTATTACAATCTAAAATAATAACAATTGGTATAACAGATTATGCTCAAAGTCTTTTAGGAAATTTTGTATATATAGAATTCTTAGAAGTAGGAAAAAAAGTATACATTAATGAAAAACTTTGTACTGTTGAATCTGTAAAAACGGCATCAGATTTATATTCTTCTGTAAATGGAGAAATTTTATTAACTAATAAAAAATTATTGGATAAACCAAATTTATTAAATTTGGATCCATATTATACAGGTTGGTTATATCAAATAAAACTTTTTAATGTAAAAGAAATAATTAAAATGATGTCATATAAAAACTATAAATCTTTAGTTTCATATAAAAAATAATTTTAAATAAATTTTACATATTTTGTAAAAATTTTTGATTATCTGATAAATATATGGAAATTTCTTTCAATAATGATTTTTCTTTTTTATTCAGCTTTTTATGAAAAATATTTTGCAACTCTTTTTTAGCTATTTTTAAATTCATACGTTTTTGATTATTATGATCAATAATAAATTTTGTAGGATTTTCTGCATAAATATTTTGTAAATATTTATAAAAAGAATCTTTATCTTTATTTGATAGTAAATTAGGAAAATTTCGACCAATTATTCTGATTGCAAGTTCATAAATTTCTGGTTGATTAAAATTTTTTAACATTTTTATCCGATCTTTCCATTTCATCTTATGAAAATTTGGATATATATTATTAATAAATTTTAACGTGTTGTATTTAGAATATAATGTAGATCCTGAATCTGCATCTAATAATGTAGGATATTGATAGTCTTGATGGTATTTAATAATTTCTTTGAATAAATTAGGGTTTTGTAATAACCATTTTTTATTTATTTTAATATCTTTTAGACGATTTTCTTTAATTTTTTTTTGATAGCGAAATAATGGAGGTAATACAAATCCAGGTTTAGAAAATTTTTTAGTCAATACTAATGTTGTTTCATCTAAATTATCTAAAGAAGATTTTCTTAATTCTGGATTATCTATTCGTAACCATAATGATTGATTATTATAATATTTTCGAAATCCAATATTTAAAACATGTGATATATATTGATTTCTAGCTCCTAAATCTCCCATAATCATTAAACCTTCATAATTAGATAAAAATATTGGAAGATTTTTGCATCGATATTCATCAATTTGTTTATCAAAAAATTTTATTAAATAATTCCACATATATTTATCTTTTTTTAGTTTTTTAGCTAAAGCTATTGTAGTTTTTACATCTGTTATTGCGTTATGTGATTTTCCATTAAATAAATTATTTTTTATATTAATATTTTCTAATTTTAGTGAAATTCTATTATCAATTTTTGGCCAATTTTTTAGTATTGTAGAATTAAATAAATAATAAAAAATTAAAATAGGATATAAATCTATTTGTTTATAAGATTTTTTAATTCCTTTTATATAAGGAGGTAATAAATTTCGATAAAAAGAAAATTGCAAAAGTTTATCATCAAACTTTAAAATATTATAACCTAAGATAATAGTATCTGGATTATTTAATATTTTATGAATATATTGTATTCCATCAAATTCATTTACGCCCTTGGAACAAAAATTTATACCTAAATGATGTACCATTGTGGATTTAGGATTAGGAATTGTATCTATATTCATTTTAATTAAAATTTCATGATTTTCTATTTCATTAAAATTTAAATCGCTTCGAACAGCAGCAAATTGCAATACCTGATCAAATGTTCTGTTTAATCCTGAAGATTCTATATCGTAGAATAGATATGTTTTTTGCATATATATATTTTTTTGGAATATTTTTATATAAATATTATATATAAAAATTAATGTAAAAATTACAATTTTTAATTAAATTTTAATATAAAATTTAAATTTATTTTAATAATTATTGCTAATCCTAAATTCTTTAGTATATAATATAAGCAGTATTTACTTAAGCATTTTAAATTAAGATAATTTTATAAATCTTTCAAAGAGCTTTTAATGACAAATAAATCGGTAAAAAATTTTTTAGATAAAAAATATCAATATGGATTTGTTACTGATATAAAATCAGAATTTTTCCCTTATGGTTTAAATGAAGAAATTATACATTTATTATCACAAAAAAAAAAAGAACCAGAATTTATGCTTAAATGGAGAATTGAATCTTATAACATATGGAAAAAAATGCGTATGCCTAATTGGCAAAAACTAAAAATTAATCCTATTAATTATCAAAATATTAAATATTATTCTTCTCCATTAAATCAAAAAAATCCAAAAAACTTAAATGAAGTTGATCCAAAAATTATTGAAACTTATAACAAATTAGGCATACCAATTGCAGAACAAAAATGGTTATCTGGAATAGCGGTAGATGCAATTTTTGATAGTGTTTCTATTACCACTACATTCAAAGAAAAACTTTCTAAGAAAGGAATAATTTTTTGTTCTATTTCTGAAGCAATAAAAAAACATCCAGAATTAATTCAAAAATATTTGGGATCTGTTGTTCCTAAAAAAGATAATTTTTTTGCAGCATTAAATTCTGCTGTTTTTAGTGATGGTTCTTTTGTTTATATTCCAAAGGATACACGTTGTCCCATGGAATTATCAAGTTATTTTCGTATTAATACAGAAAAAACAGGACAATTTGAAAGAACATTGATAATTTCTGAAGAAAATAGTTATGTAAGTTATTTAGAAGGATGCACAGCACCTACAAGAGATGAAAATCAATTACATGCTGCTGTTGTTGAAATTGTGGCATTAAAAAATGCTCAAGTAAAATATTCTACAGTCCAAAATTGGTATCCTGGTGATATTAATGGAAAAGGAGGAATATATAATTTTGTCACTAAAAGAGGGTTATGCAAAGAAAATAATTCTAATATATCTTGGACTCAAATAGAAACTGGTTCATCAATTACTTGGAAATATCCTAGTGTCATTTTACAAGGAGATAATAGTATTGGTGAATTTTATTCAGTAGCTTTAACTAGTAAAAAACAACAAGCTGATACTGGAACTAAAATGATTCATTTAGGGAAAAATACTTCTAGCACAATTGTTTCGAAAGGAATTTCATCTGAAAAAGGACAAAATTCATATCGAGGATTGGTTCGTATTTCTCCTACTGCAGCTAATTCCAGAAATTTTACACAATGTGATTCTTTAATTTTAAGTGACACATGTAGTGCTCATACATTCCCGTATATTGAAGTCAAAAATCCATCTTCTATTGTAGAACATGAAGCAAGTACATCAAAAATATCTGAAGAACAACTATTTTATTTGTTACAAAGAGGAATAAATGAAGAAGAGTCTATTTCATTAATTGTTAATGGATTTTGCAGAAAAGTATTTAAAAAACTTCCTATGGAATTTGCTATGGAAGCACAAAAATTAATGGAAATTAGCCTTGAAGGATCGGTTGGTTAAATGTTAATAATTAAGAATTTATGTGTTAGTATAAAAGGGCATTCTATATTAAAAGAATTAAATCTTTCCATAAAACCTGGTGAAGTGCATGCAATTATGGGGCCTAATGGCTCTGGAAAAAGTACATTAGGATATGTTCTGGCTGGAAAGAAAGATTATAAAATTACTTCTGGTACAATTACATATAATGAAAAAAATCTTTTAGAACTACCTCCTGAAAAGCGTTCAGAATTAGGTTTATTTCTTGGATTTCAATATCCTATAGAAATTCCTGGTGTAAATAATGGATATTTTTTACGTATGGCTTTAAATAGTCAACGAAAAAAAAGGGGGCTTGATGAAATTGATGCTCCTGATTTTATCAAAAAAATATCTAAAATTATTAATTTATTAAATATAGATAAAAAATTTTTATCCCGAGAAATAAATTATGGATTTTCAGGTGGTGAAAAAAAAAAAAATGAAATATTGCAAATGTTATTATTTAAACCTCATTTATCTATTTTAGATGAAATAGATTCAGGATTAGATATTGATTCTTTAAAAATATTATCCAAGGGTATTAATTCTTTGTTGCATAAAAATCGTAGTTTTTTGCTAATTACACATTATCAAAGAATTTTAAATTATATTCAACCTAATTTTGTTCATATATTTTTTGATGGTCATATTATTCTTTCTGGCAATAAAGATCTTGCTTTAATCGTAGAAAAAAAAGGATATAGCAATATTATTAATAATAGGAAGAAAAATAATAATTAAAGTATGAAAATTCCTTGTTTATTTATATCGCCAAAATTTCCAAAAACAGATCAAGATATTATTGCTAATTTTCAAAAAAAATGTTGGACTTCTTTTTACAAAAAAGGATTTTATTTGCAAGATAAAGAATATTGGAAATATTCAAATTTCAATCAATTATTAAGTAATTCCACACCGTATGCAGATATTTTTAATAAAAAACAAAAAAAATTAAATTTTTATAACAAAAAAAAACAAAATAGAATTAAAAAAAATCATTTATATTTTTTTAATGGAGAATTTGATCATTTACAATCCAATGTATCTAATGGTATTAAAATCCAGGGATTTAATGAATGGAAAAAACAAAACCCATATAAAACAATATCTTTATTATCAAATGTAGATCATAAAATTTATCCTATGGCAGAAGCAAATGCTTCTATGATAAATGATGGAATAGTATTAACCGTATTAAAAGATAAATGGATAAGAGAACCTTTATATATATTATATATATGGGAAGAGTCAAAATACGCACAAAATTACCGACATTATATTATTTTAGAAGAAAATACTAAATTAGTATTAATAGAAAAAAATGAAAATTTAAAAAAAAATAAAAATCTTTATCTTAATACTGTGATGCATATTATTTTAAATAAATATTCTCGATTAGAACATATACAAGAATATTATAATATAAAAGATATTATATGGTTAAATCATTTAGATGTTTCTCAAAAATCTCAAAGTGAATATTATTATTTTTCTATTGTGAAAAAAAATTTTTTTTCTAGATCAGATATAAAAATTAATTTAGAAGGAGAACATGCAAAATGTTGGGTAAATGGAATTTATGATATTAACAATAAAATGTATTATAATATTTATATTAATATAAATCATATTTGTAATAGTACATATAGTAATATTTTTTTAAAAGGAATTCTTAGAAAAAATGCAAATTTTGTTTTTTATGGAAAATCAGTCGCCTTAAAAAATACAAAAAATATTCAAATTTTTCAAAAAAATGAAAATTTTGTTATGGATAATCAAGTATGTGCATACAGTCATCCTGCATTAGAAATATATACTGATAATATTCAATGCAAACATGCTGTTACTTTTGGAAAATTAGATATTAATGCTATTTTTTATTTACGTAATAAGGGGATAAATAAAAAAGAAGCTATTTCGCTTTTAGAAAAGGCTTTTTTATATAAAGAAATTTCTTATTTATCTAAATATTTAAGATTAATTATTTTAAGGATAATGCATTGAATTGGCCTATTGAAAAAATACGAAAAGAATTTCCAATCCTCAGAAAGAAAAATAATAAACCATTAGTATATTTAGATAATGCTGCAACAACACATAAACCTATATCAGTAATTGAATCTATAAAAGATTTTTATGAATCAAAAAATGCTAATATACATAGAGGATTATATTCTTTAAGTGAAATTTCATCATATTGTTATGAACAATCACGTATTACTATTCAAAATTTTATTAATGCGGCAGAAAAGGAAGAAATTATTTTCACATCCGGAGCTACTGAAAGTATTAATTTAATAGCATATAGTTATGGTTTAACTCATTTAGTGCCAAATGATGAAATTTTACTTACTGAAATGGAACATCATGCAAATATCATTCCATGGCAAATTATTTCAAAATTTACAAAATCTATTATAAGATATGCATCTATTGATAATTATGGAAATTTAAATATAAAGGATTTTAAAAATTTACTTAATAATAAAACTAAAATTGTTGCAATTACACAAGCTTCCAATGTTTTAGGAACAATTAATCCAATAAAAAATATATGTATGTGGGCCCACAAAGTGGGATCTGTTGTTGTAGTTGATGCCGCACAATCTATTGTGCATAATAAAATTGATGTTCAAAAACTAGATTGTGATTTTTTAGTTTTTAGTGGTCATAAAATATATGGTCCTACTGGTATTGGAGTATTATATTCTAAAAGAAAATATTTAGAAAAAATGGTACCATATAAAACAGGTGGAAACATGATTAATGAAGTAACTAAAGAAAAAACTATTTATGCAGATATTCCTGCAAAGTTTGAAGCAGGAACACCTAATATTGCTGGAGTTATAGGATTAGATTCGGCCATAAAATATTTTAATTCCTTAAATTATAAATTAATGAAGTTATATGAAAAAGAATTACAAAAAAAATTATGTAAAAAGTTAAAAGATATTAAAGATATAAAATTTCTTGCTAATCCAGATAAAACTATACCTATTTGTTCTTTTTTAATTCAGAATATTCATTCTAATGATATTTCTGCTATAATTAGTAATTTTGGTATAGCATTACGTTCTGGACATCATTGTGCTATGCCTCTTATGCAGAAATTAAATATAACATCTAGCATTCGTGTTTCTTTAGCATTTTATAATACAAAAAAAGAAATTGATATTTTTATTGATTCACTAAAAAAAACTATTAAATTATTAACCTAATTGTAGGAAACTAATAAATGGTAAAAATTTCTATTTCTTCAAAAGCTCAAAAATATATTAAAAAATGGATTAATCATTCTGCAAAATCTTTAATTTTGAGATTAGGAACAAAAAAATCTGGATGTTCAGGGTTTTCATATTTTACAGAATTAGTAGAATTACCTAAAAAAAATGATGTAAAAGTAGATAGTGGACAAATATTATTTCCAGTTATAATGGATAAAAATAGTATCCATTTACTTTCTAATGTATCAATTGATTTAGTGGAAAATAATATTGAAAAAAAATTAGTATATTTAAATCCAAATGCAACAGCAAAATGTGGATGTGGAGAAAGTTTTTCTGTTATAAAAATATAATTAAATACTTCAATTAATAAGGCTAAATTATGAAACATAAAAATATAATTGTTAATCGTAATATAAAAGGTTTTTTGGTGCCTAATGGAGAGTCTTTTTTAATAGAATCTGGTACAGAGGTATCTATTATGCAATCTTTAGGAACAAGTTTTACTTTAAATATATGTGATAATTTAGTGCGAATTTCTAAAAAAGATTCAGACGCTTTAGGTTTATATAGTTTAGAATTAAATAAAATAAAATCTTTTAAAAAAAAAAAATTAACAGAAAATATATGCTGGGAAGTTCTAAAATTATGTTATGATCCTGAAATTCCTGTTAATATAGTTGATCTTGGATTAATTTATAATTTGCAATTAATTTGGATTACTATGGTAGAAGCAAATATTAAAATTCATATGACTTTAACAGCGCCAGGTTGTGGAATGGGGCCTGTAATCTTTAAGGATATTGAAGATCAATTATTAGAACATCCTGATATCAAACATGTTGACATTATACCAGTTTTTGATCCGCCTTGGTGTTCAGATATGATGAGCGAATCAGCGAAATTAGAACTAGGTATATTATAAAAAATTTTATTTGTTTTATAAAAATTAATGGAGATATAAATAGTGCCAAGTACTGTCGAAGAACGAATTATTAATCAATTTAATACTTCTGTAAAAAAGATTTTGCAATCTTTTTCTAATCAAGGCATGTCTTCTAAAGAAGTTGCTAAAAAATTAAGATGTGGTGTTAGTAATATAAGACGTATTGCTAAAAAGTATGGTATTTGTTTTGATAAAAAATCGTATACAGAAAATTTTTTTAATAGCACAAAATTTTTAGATAATGCTATTAATACTAGTAATTTTCTTTCTCGTTCTTGGAAACAAGAAAATAAGGATAAATAAAGATTAAATTTTATTTTTATTAAATTATATAATGCTTTTAAAAAAATGATTTTATATTTCTTTAAATGAAATCTGTTGCTATTTTTCCTGGAAGTTTTGATCCTATTACTTTAGGTCATCAAGATATTGTGAATCGAGCACTTACAATATTTGATTGTATAATTATTGGTTTGGCACCATCAATAAAAAAACGTCCTTTTTTATCTATCAAAGACCGAATAAGTCTTATTAATAAAATTTATATTAAAAACTCTAATATTAAAATTATAAACATTAATGAACTTATAATAGATTTTGCTAAAAAAAATTGTGTAAATTTTCTTATTAGAGGTATTCGAAATAATATAGATTTAATTTATGAACAAGAATTAAATCAAATAAATTACACATTATCAAATAATATAGAAACTATTTTTTTTTTAGCAAAACCAAAATATCAAATAATCAGCTCGACTTTAATTAAAGAAATACTTTTGCATAAAGGAAATATAAAATTATTCATTGACCAAAGAATAATATTGATGTTAAAAGATATTATCAAAAATAATAAATTAATTTAATTTAAAATGTCATTAAAAATTACTAATGAATGCATTAATTGTGATGTTTGTGAATCAGTATGCCCAAATAATGCCATATATATGGGTGATGAAATTTATGAAATTAATTCAAAAAAATGCACAGAATGTCGTGGACATTTTAATGAACCACAATGCGCAGAAATATGTCCTGTTGAATGCATTATATTAGATCCTGATAATATAGAAACTAATCACCAATTAATGCTAAAATATCATAATCTTAAGAAAATTTTATAAGAAAATTTATTTTAAAATAAATCATCTGTTATTTATTTTTATTTTATCGTAATATATCTTTATAAAAGAATATTAGTTAAAAATAATTTAAAATTATGTGGTTTACTGGTTTATTAAATATATCTTGGATAGGTTGTATAACATACACCTTAATATTAACACATATTACAATGGTTTCTGTTTCTATTTATTTGCATAGAACAGAAGCACATAGATCACTTACTTTGCATCCAATAATTTCTCATTTCTTTCGATTTTGGTTGTATCTTACCACCGGTATGAAAACTATAGAATGGGTTGCCATTCATCGAAAACATCATGCAAAATCTGATACAACGGAAGATCCTCATAGTCCTCAAATTTATGGAATTAAAACTCTTTTATTGGAAGGCGCTGATCTTTATAGATCTGCAAAAAGAGAACCAGGTTTATTAGAAAAATATGGAAAAAATACACCAAATGATTGGATAGAAAAAAATGTATATCAAGTTAAATTTTTAGATGGGAAATTGGGTATTTTTCTTATGTTATTTTTAAATATAGTCCTTTTGGGATTTTTTCGCGGTATTATGATATGGTCCATTCAAATGATGTGGACACCTTTTTTTGCTGCAGGAATAATTAATGGAATAGGTCATTGGTGGGGTTATAGAAATTTTGAATGTGCAGATACATCTACTAATATCTTTCCATTAGGAATATTAATTGCGGGAGAAGAATTGCATAATAATCATCATGCATATGGAAAATCTGCAAAATTTTCAAATAAATGGTGGGAATTCGATATTGGATGGATGTACATAATATTTATGAAATTTCTTGGTCTAGCAAAAATAAAAAGATTATATCCAATTGAAATTATTTCAAAAGAAAAAAAAGAAGTAGATTTTGAAACATTAAAAGCAATTTTAACCAATCGAATACAAGTTATTAGTAGGTATAAAAAACAAGTTATAAAACCTTTATTTTATAATCATAATTATATTAATTTAACTTTAAAAGATTATAATTTAATTTGTCGTCATGAAATATTGACTTCAAATAAAGAAAAAGAGTACATAAAAAGTGTTTTATCAATACATAAAGAACTTGAAACTCTAATATTTTTTAGAGAAAAATTAAAAAAATTATGGAGCAAAACAACTGTTTCTCATAAAGAATTATTAGATGATTTAAAAGAATGGATTAAAAAAGCAGAAGAATCAGGACTTAAATCTTTACAAGAATTTGCTTTTTTCGTAAAATCATATACGATTCATAATCCTTTATTTTAAACAAAAAATTATTTTTTTATAAAAAATATAAAAAAATTGCTATTAAATTTGATTTTCCAACATTATATAGCAGTAAGAAATAAAAAAATAATTGGAATAGAATTATAAAAAAATATTATAAAATTCTATTCCATTTTATAAAAAATGCAATTAACATAGTATGTGTTATTTCTATTTTTTATAGTAAAGAATAAAATAAAAATGTTCAGAAAATAGAATTACTTTTTATTATTTACTGGAGATAAAATTTAATGCCAAAAATATTTGAAGAAAATAATGTAATTTCTATTTTAGATATAGGAACTTCTAAAGTTCTATCTTTAATAGCTAAAAAAGAAAAAAACAATGAAATTAATATTATTGGTTTTGGCATTCATCCAACAGATGGATTAAAAAAAGGCATAATTATTAATATAGAAAAAACAGTAGAATCTATTAAAAAATCTCTTGAAAAATCCCAAAATATGGCAGGAATTACTATACATTCTGTATATGTGAATATTTCAGGCATTAATATTCAGGGTTTAAATTCAAATGGAATAGTTGCAGTTAAAAATAAAGAAATAAGTTTAAGTGATGTATATAAAGTAATTAATTCAGCAAAAATTATTCCTATATCAAATAGTCAAAAAATTCTACATATTTTACCTCAAGAATTTATTGTTGATAATCAAAAAGGAATTATAGATCCTATAGGAATTTCTGGAACTCGTCTTGAATCAAAAGTTTATTTAATTTTATCTTCTTTATCTATTTTTCAAAATATTGCAAAATGTTTATATCAATGCAATTTACAAATATTGGACATAATTTTAGGACAATTTGCTGCAAGTTATTCAGTATTAACATATGAAGAAAAGGAGATAGGAACCTGTTTAATAGATATTGGATCTGGCATGACTAATATTATTGTCTTTATAAATGGTGTAGTACATCATGTATATAATCTTCCAATATCTGGATCAGAGGTAACAAATGATATTGCACATGCACTTGTTATTTCCAATAATGAAGCTGAATCATTGAAAATACAACATGGATTAGCATTGGCTAAATTAGCTTCTTCAGAAGAGTCTATAGAAATAAAAAGTTCTATAAAAGAATATAATCGTTATTTTTCTATTAAAGATATTGCTTCTGTTATAGAAGCACGTTATGAAGAAATATTTTCTTTAATTTACTCTAATTTAGAAATAAATAATTTTATCAATAAAATTAATGCTGGTATAGTTTTGGTTGGAGGTGGTTCTAAAATAAATGCTTTATTAAAATTAGCAGAAAGTATTTTTAATCTTCCAGTTCGTTTAGGTGTGCCTAATAAATATATAAAAGGATCGTATGAGATATCTAACATACAGGAAGATATATCTTATGCTACTGGAATAGGTTTATTGTTGTATAGTGATAAACAAAAAAAATATCGATCAATTAATCATTTTACAAAAAAAAAATTTTTGTTTTGGAAAAAAATAAAAAACTGGTTATATAAAAATTTTTAAGGGGAAAAATAATGTTTAATACCTCAGAGAATAAAAAAGAATCTGTAATAGATCAAGCAATAATTAAAGTATTTGGTATTGGAGGTGGTGGAGGGAATGCTGTTGAGCATATGTTAAATCATAATTTAAATGAGGTTGATGCTATTTGTGCCAATACTGATGCACAAGCTTTAAAAAATTCTACTGCTTCTACAATAATACAATTAGGTAGTGAATTAACAAAAGGTCTTGGAGCTGGATCTGATCCAGAAATAGGTAAACGTGCTGCTCAAGAAGATCGAAATAAAATACAAGAATTACTAGAAGGCACAGATATGTTATTTATTACTGCAGGAATGGGTGGAGGAACTGGAACTGGTGCGGCTCCTGTAATTGCAGAAATAGCAAAAGATCTTGGAATTTTAACTGTTGCTATTGTGACAAGACCTTTTTTATTTGAAGGAAAAAAAAGAATTGAAATAGCTGATGCTGGAATTTTAGAATTATCACAGTATGTTGATTCTTTAATAACAATACCTAATGAAAAATTATTAAGTGTTTTAGATAAAAATGTTACTCTTTTAGATGCATTTAAAGCTACTAATAATGTTTTATTAAATGCTGTACAAGGAATTTCTGAATTAATTACTAAGCCTGGGCTTATTAATGTAGACTTTGCTGATGTTAAAACAGTAATGTCCGAAATGGGTATAGCTATGATGGGAACTGCTGTTGCAAGTGGAAAAGATAGAGCAAGAGAAGCCGCCGAATCTGCTGTATCTAGTCCGTTATTAGAAGATATTTCTCTCATGGGTGCAAAAGGTGTTTTAGTTAATATTACAGCGGGAATGGATATGTCTATAGGCGAATTTGAAATAGTAGGAGATGTAATTACTAATTTTACTTCAGATACAGCAACTGTTGTAATTGGAACGGTTCTTGATCAAGAAATGTCAGATGAACTACGTGTAACAATAGTTATTACAGGATTGAATAATAATTCTTTAATAGAAAAAGAAAAAGATAAATTAAAAAATAAAGAAATATTTAATAACCGAAATTCTTCTGTTGTTAGAAAAATTATTTCTTCTAAAAATATTTCTAATTTCAAAAATCCAAAAAAAAATCTTCAACAAAGAAATTTAAATCGTGAATCAAATAGTTATTTAGATATTCCTGCTTTTTTAAGAAGAAAACATTCATCAAATGATAAATAATAAATATCATATTAAGATATGATTATATTATTTTTTGGATTCGACATATAATTGAATTTATTTCTTTGAAATAACTAGTAGCACGTAATTTATATAATATATCCCTTTTAAGATATTCTATTTTTTTTATCCAAAATAAATTGGAAATAAATAAAATTAAATTTTTATTATTATATTGAATCATGATAATATTTTTTTTAACACCTTTAGGAAAAAATGGATCAATCTTATTTTTTAAATAAATTTGTTTTTCATAATTTTCAAAAATATATTGAATAGAATTCTTTTTTGAATTTTTCATAATATTTTGTATTGATGTAATTTTATTCATTAAAAAATTAATTTATATAATTTTTTCAATTAAAGTCTTAGTATAAATATATTTTATGTTTTTAAAAAGGAAATTATAGTGTTCTTATTTAAGAAATTATTCAAAACTAGAAATGATAGAATAATACAAAAATTAAAAAAATATGTTGTTAAAATTAATGACTTAGAATACAGATATAAATCTATGAATGATCATGATTTAAAAAAACAAACATATAAGTTAAAAATAAAAATCCAAAAAGGAGAATCCTTAGAAAATATATTGCCTTTTGCTTTTGCTGTAGTTAGAGAAGCAAGTAAAAGAACTCTTGGTATTCGACATTATGATGTACAAATAATGGGGGGGATTGTATTGCATGAAGGAAAAATTGCAGAAATGCATACTGGTGAAGGAAAAACATTAGCTTCATCTTTGCCTTTATATTTAAATGCATTAACAGGAAAAGGTGTGCATTTAGTTACTGTTAATGATTATCTTGCTAAGAGAGATGCAGATATGATGGGAAAAATTTTTAATTTTTTAGATTTATCTGTTGGGATAATCCTTAGTAGTATGTCGTTGGAAGATAGAAAAAAAGCATATCAATCTGATATTACTTATGGTGCAAATAATGAATTTGGATTTGATTATTTAAAAGATAATATGATTTTATCTTTAGAAGAAAAAGTCCAAAGAAAATTAAATTTTGTAATTATAGATGAAATTGATTCAATATTAATTGATGAAGCAAGAACTCCATTAATCATATCTGGTATTTCTCTTGAAGATAATAGAAATTTATATTTCAAACTTAGGAATATAGTAACTAAATTAAAATTACAAAAAGAAAAAGATTCAGGTTACGGAGATTTTTATTTAGATGAAAAAGAAAAACAAGCATATTTAACAGAAAATGGTCATAAATATCTTGAAAAGATATTAGTCGAAAAAAACATATTAAATACTAAAGATAGTTTGTATCATCCTCATAATTTATCAACAATGCATCATATTAATAATATGATACGTGCTTATTATCTTTATAAAAAAAATATTGATTATATTATTCAAAATAAAGAAATTATTATTGTTGACGAGCATACTGGAAGAGCTATGCCTGGAAGGCGTTGGTCAGATGGTTTGCATCAAGCTATTGAATCCAAAGAAGGACTATATATTAATAAAGAAAATAAAACATTAGCATCAATTACTTTTCAGAATTATTTTCGATTATATAAAAAAATCTCTGGTATGACTGGGACAGCCGATACTGAATCTTATGAATTTCATCAAACTTATGGATTAGAAGTTATTGTAATTCCAACTAATAGAAAAATGATTCGTAAAGATTTTACTGATATAGTTTATATGACAAAAAAAGAAAAATTTAAAGCTATTATAAATGAAATTCAAAAATGCGTAAAAAAAAAACAGCCAGTTTTGGTAGGAACAGTTTCTATAGAAATATCTGAATATTTATCTAGTATTTTAAAAAAATTAAAAATTAAACATGAAGTATTAAATGCAAAATATCATGAAAGAGAAGCAGAAATTATAGAACAAGCAGGTCAATCAGGTTCTGTAACAATTGCGACAAATATGGCTGGAAGAGGAACTGATATTTTATTAGGAGGAAATTGGAAAAATCAAATTTCTAAAATAAAAAATATTTCAGATAAGAAAATTCAAACTATTAAAAAAAAATGGAAAATTGAAAATAATTATGTTTTAAAATCTGGAGGTTTATATATTTTAGGAACAGAGCGACATGAATCTCGTCGTATTGATAATCAATTAAGAGGAAGGGCAGGTCGTCAAGGAGATCCAGGATCTAGTAGATTTTTTTTATCATTAGAAGACAATTTAATTCGTATATTTGGGGCTGATAAAATTAAACTCTTTTTAAAAAGAGTAGGATTAAAAGAAAATGAATCATTAGATAGCAAAATGATTACACAAGCTATAGCTAATGCACAAAAAAAAGTTGAAGGATTTTATTTTGATATGCGAAAAAATTTATTAGAATACGATGATGTTGCAAATGATCAAAGAAAGGTTATATATAAACAAAGATTCGAATTATTAAAATCCCAGGATACTAAAAAAATTTTTAATTCTATTATAAAGGAATTTTTTATTACTTTTATTGAAAATTTTTTTCAAAAAAATTCTATAAACAAATATAATATTCAAAAAATAGAAAATACTATAAAAAAAAAATTTATGATTGATACTTTATTGTATAATTGGTTTATCTCTTTAAAAGAGATTCCGAAATTTGTTGAAATTAAAAAATATTTTTTTTTAAAAATTAAAGAGGAAATTTCAAAAAAAGAGAGATACTTTTCCAATTTTCCGATAAATAAATTTTATAAAAATTTATTATTACAAATTTTAGATAAATATTGGCAAGAACATTTAATGAACATGGATTTTCTCAAACAAAATATTCATTTAAGAGGTTATGCACAGAAAGATCCCAAAAAAGAATACAAATACGAATCTTTTGAATTATTTTCTAATATGTTAGAAAATATAAAATATGAAGTAATTAAAAATTTTTTTCAAATACAAAATTTGGATAATAATTATTCTTATCAAGAATATGAAGAAAAAAATGATATTTTTTTAGAAAAAGAAAAATTTAAAAATTCTTTTTTTTCTTATACAAGAAAAGAAAAAGAAGATAATAATAATAATATTATTATAGATAATACTAATAAAATTGGAAGAAATCAAAATTGTCCTTGCGGTTCAAAAAAAAAATACAAAAAATGTCATGGAAAACTTCGATAATATTTTTTATTAAAATAAAATTTTATATATTTTAATTTGTGAGATTAACATAATAAATGTTGACAATCTTTTTGTATCATTATAGCATCAAGAATGTCCTATCATAATATTCATTTTATGAAGGTTTGTTATTTAAAAAGATAGATTAAGAGCGGATACTCGTTAATATTTTATTTTAATTGAAGAGTTTGATCCTGGCTCAGATTGAACGCTGGTGGCATGCTTAACACATGCAAGTCGAACGGTAACATAATAAATGTTTTTTACATTTATGGATGACGAGTGGCGGACGGGTGAGTAACGCGTAGGAACCTACCTTTTAGTGGGGGATAGCAGTGGGAAACTACTGGTAATACCGCATGATACTTTAGAGTTAAAACTAGCTGAATTTTATAGCTTGTGCTAAAAGACGGGCCTGCGTTAGATTAGCTTGTTGGTAAGGTAACGGCTTACCAAGGCAACGATCTATAGCTGTTCTGAGAGGAAGATCAGCCACACTGGGACTGAGATACGGCCCAGACTCCTACGGGAGGCAGCAGTGGGGAATATTGGACAATGGGCGGAAGCCTGATCCAGCAATGCCACGTGTGTGAAGAAGGCCTTCGGGTTGTAAAGCACTTTTATTAGTGAAGAAGATATAATGGTTAAGAGCTGATATATTTGACGTTAGCTAAAGAAAAAGCACCGGCTAACTCCGTGCCAGCAGCCGCGGTAATACGGAGGGTGCAAGCGTTAATCGGAATTATTGGGCGTAAAGAGCCTGTAGGTGGATAATTAAGTCAGATGTGAAATCCCAAAGCTTAACTTTGGAACTGCATTTGAAACTAATTATCTAGAGTATAGTAGAGGGTAGAGGAATTTCCGGTGTAGCGGTGAAATGCGTAGAGATCGGAAGGAACATCAGTGGCGAAGGCGTCTACCTGGACTAACACTGACACTGAGAGGCGAAAGCATGGGGAGCAAACAGGATTAGATACCCTGGTAGTCCATGCCGTAAACTATGAGTACTAACTGTTGGAATTTTTAAATTTTAGTAGTGGAGCTAACGCAATAAGTACTCCGCCTGGGGATTACGGCCGCAAGGCTAAAACTCAAAGGAATTGACGGGGGCCCGCACAAGCGGTGGAGCATGTGGTTTAATTCGATGCAACGCGAAAAACCTTACCTACTTTTGAAATCCTTCGTACTTTATAGAGATATAAAGGTGCCTTTGGAACGAAGTGACAGGTGCTGCATGGCTGTCGTCAGCTCGTGTCGTGAGATGTTGGGTTAAGTCCCGTAACGAGCGCAACCCTTTCCCTTAGTTGCCAGCGTGTAAAGACGGGGACTCTGAGGGGACTGCCGGTGATAAACCGGAGGAAGGCGAGGACGACGTCAAGTCATCATGGTCCTTACGAGTAGGGCTACACACGTGCTACAATGGTATGTACAAAGGGAGGCAAAATTGTAAAATCTAGCAAATCCCCAAAAGCATATCTTAGTCCGGATTGAAGTCTGCAACTCGACTTCATGAAGTTGGAATCGCTAGTAATCGCGAATCAGCATGTCGCGGTGAATACGTTCCCGGGCCTTGTACACACCGCCCGTCACACCACGGAAGTGGAATGCACCAGAAGTGGCTAGGATAACCGAAAGGAGTCCGGTTCCTACGGTGTGTTTCGTAACTGGGGTGAAGTCGTAACAAGGTAGCCGTAGGGGAACCTGCGGCTGGATCACCTCCTTATATTATTCTTAAGCAATTTTTGCTTGATGATATTTGTTATTTTTTGGAGTATCCGCTCTTAATTTATTTTTAACTTTTACAATTAATTGTAAAACAGATTTTTAAAAATTTAATTCGATAGATTTTAAAGCTTTAGTAATTTTTTACTTTATTAGTGTATTTTACTAAATAAAGTCTAATAATTTAAAGAAATTAAGTGCATATGGCGGATGCCTTGGCAATAGAAGGCGATGAAGGACGTGATAGGATGCGATAAGCCTCGGGTAATGACCAAATACATTTTGATCCGGGGATCTCCGAATAGGGAAACCTACCAGTTTATCTGGTATTTTATAATGAATATATAGTTATAAAAAGCGAACCTGGGGAACTGAAACATCTAAGTACCCAGAGGAAAAGAAATCAAATTGAGATTCTGAAAGTAGTGGCGAGCGAAATTGGAAAAGCCTAAACACTGTATCAGTTTTATTATATAAAAGAATAATCTGGAAAGATTAACTATAAAAGGTGATAGTCCTGTATTTGAAATATAATAAATTGTTGGTGTTGATAAGTAGATCGATACACGTGAAATATTGATTGAATATGGGGGGGCCATCCTCCAAGGCTAAATACTACCTATTGACCGATAGTGAACTAGTACCGTGAGGGAAAGGCGAAAAGAACCCCTATTAGGGAAGTGAAATAGAACCTGAAACCATATGCATACAAGCAGTAGGAGCAATTTTAAATTGTGACTGCGTACCTTTTGTATAATGGGTCAGCGAGTTAATTTTATTGGCAAGGTTAATTGAAAATTTTAGAGGAGCCGTAGGGAAACCGAGTGTTAATAGCGCGTTTAGTCGATAGGATTAGACCCGAAACCGAGTGATCTATCCATGTCCAGGGTGAAGATTAGGTAATACTAATTGGAGGCCCGAACTCACTAATGTTGCAAAATTAGGAGATGAGGTGTGGATAGGGGTGAAAGGCCAAACAAACTCGGAGATAGCTGGTTCTCCCCGAAAACTATTTAGGTAGTGCCTTATAATTAAGACTCACTGGGGTAAAGCACTGTTTAGGTAATGGGGGCATTCGTGCCTTACTGATCCTATGCAAACTAAGAATACGGTGAAGTTGTTTTATAGGAGACACACTACGGGTGCTAAGATCCGTGGTGAAGAGGGAAACAGCCCAGACCATCAATTAAGGTCCCTAAGTTATCACTAAGTGGAAAACGATGTAAGAAAACACAGACAACCAGGAGGTTGGCTTAGAAGCAGCCATCCTTTAAAGAAAGCGTAATAGCTCACTGGTCAAGTTGGCTTGCGCGGAAGATTTAACGGGGCTCAAGTGATACACCGAAATTATGGCATGTTTTATTATTATAAATAAAATATGGGTAGGGGAGCGTTCTGTAGACCATTGAAGATATGCTGTAAAGCATATTGGAGGTATCAGAAGTGAGAATGCTGACATGAGTAACGATTATGTAGGTGAGAATCCTACACGCCGAAAGTCTAAGGTTTCCTGCACAATGTTTATCATTGCAGGGTGAGTCGATACCTAAGATGAGGCTAAATAGCGTAGTCGATGGATAACAGATTAATATTTCTGTACTTTTTCTTAAAGTTTGATGGAGTGACGAAGAAGGCTAGACTAGCTTGGCGATTGGTTGTCCAAGTTTAAGCATGTAGATGGAATACTTAGGAAAATCCGGGTATTTTTTAACATTAAGATGTGATGACGAGATCTTTTTTAGATTGAAGTAGTTGATGCCATGCTTACAGGAAAAACTTCTAAAAGATAATTTAAGAAAAAATCGTACCCCAAACCGACACAGGTAGACAAGTAGAGAATACTAAGGCGTTGAGAGAACTTAGGTGAAGGAACTAGGCAAAATAGCACCGTAACTTCGGAAGAAGGTGCACCATTTTTAGTGATAAAACTAGCTTTTTAAGCTTTGAATGGTCGAAGATACCAGGTGGCTGCGACTGTTTATCAAAAACACAGCACTCTGCAAACTCAAAAAGAGGAAGTATAGGGTGTGACGCCTGCCCGGTGCCGGAAGGTTAAATGAGGGGGTCATCTTTAGAGAAGCTCCTGATTGAAGCCTCGGTGAACGGCGGCCGTAACTATAACGGTCCTAAGGTAGCGAAATTCCTTGTCGGGTAAGTTCCGACCTGCACGAATGGCGTAACGATGGCCACACTGTCTCCACCTAAGACTCAGTGAAATTGAAATCTCTGTGAAGATGCAGAGTTCCCGCGGCTAGACGGAAAGACCCCGTGAACCTTTACTACAGCTTTATATTGAATTTTATTTATGACTGTGTAGGATAGGTGGGAGACAATGAAGCTATATCGTCAGATATAGTGGAGTCGTCCTTGAAATACCACCCTTTCATTTTATGAAATTCTAACTTAGGTCCCTGAATCGGGATCAAGGACAGTGTATGGTGGGTAGTTTGACTGGGGCGGTCTCCTCCTAAAGAGTAACGGAGGAGCACAAAGGTATCCTAGGTACGGTCGGAAATCGTACTATTAGTGCAAAGGCAAAAGGATGCTTAACTGCGAGAGTGACAATTCAAGCAGGAACGAAAGTTGGTCTTAGTGATCCGGTGGTTCTGAATGGTAGGGCCATCGCTCAACGAATAAAAGGTACTCCGGGGATAACAGGCTAATACCGCCCAAGAGTTCATATCGACGGCGGTGTTTGGCACCTCGATGTCGGCTCATCACATCCTGGGGCTGAAGCAGGTCCCAAGGGTATGGCTGTTCGCCATTTAAAGTGGTACGCGAGCTGGGTTCAGAACGTCGTGAGACAGTTCGGTCCCTATCTGCCGTGGGCGTTTGGAAATTTGAAAGGATCTGTTCCTAGTACGAGAGGACCGGAATGGACGAACCTATGGTGTTTCGGTTGTGTTGCCAAATGCATTGCCGAGTAGCTAAGTTCGGTAAGGATAACCGCTGAAAGCATATAAGCGGGAAACCTACCTTAAGATGAGATTTCCCAACTTTTAAAGTTGTAAGGGTCGTTGAATACTACAACGTTGATAGGCTGAATGTGTAAGCGCTGTGAAGTGTTGAGCTAATCAGTACTAATTACCCGATTGTCTTTATTTTTTTTAGTTAAAATTTTACTAAAGCAAAAAATCTATCTGAATTATGAAATTTTATTTAAAATTCTCTGGCGATTATAGCGAATATGAACCACCTGAATCCATTCCGAACTCAGAAGTGAAAATTTTCAGCGCCGATGATAGTGTGAATTTTTTTTATGCGAAAGTAGGTCATTGCCAGAGAATATTCCAGTTTTTAAAAAAATTAATATTTGCATAATGAAATTTAATCTTTCTTCAGTTGAATTCCAAAAATAATTTATTTTTAAGATGTTATCTTTTTTTTCTAGTTTAAAATTAGCAGGATATTTACAAATAAGATCAATAATTTTCTTAGGATCAAAAGTACAATTTTTTGAAAATTCAATGCTACCATTTTTTATTTTTTGCAATCTAATCTTATTAATTCCCAAATAATTTGCTCTAAATTTTAATCTAGCTATCTCGAATAATACTTGAAATGGTTCAGGAATAGATCCAAATTTGTTTTTTATTTTTAATTTTATTTCATATATTTCTTTATCTGTGTTAGCATTAGATAATAATTTATAAAAATACAAACGTAATGAAATATCTTGTATGAAATAACTAGGAATTAATGCAGTTATACCTAAATCAACTTCACATTTCTTATATATATTTATTGGAATTATTTTTTTTTGACTATCTTTTTGAGTTTTTAAAATATCAATAGATTTAGACAAAAGATCATTATATATAGATAATCCAATATCTTCAATATATCCACTTTGTTCTTTTCCTAAAATATTTCCAGATCCTCGTATTTCTAAATCATGATTAGATAATAAATATCCTCCACCTAAGCTTTTAGTTTTGGATATAGATTTTAACCTTTTTTTGGCATCTTGATAAAGATTTTTCGCTTTTGTTAATTCTTCAGGTATTAATAGATATGCATAGGCTTGTTTATAAGAACGACCAACACGACCTCGTAATTGATGTAACTGACTTAAACCAAATTTATGAGATTTTTCAATAATAATTAGATTTGCATTAGGAATATCTATGCCAGTTTCAATAATTGTTGAACAAACAAGTATATTTTTTCGATTATGATAAAAATCATCCATAACAGATCTTAATTTATTAGAATCCATTCTGCCATGAGCAACTCCAATTTTAAGAAAAGGAAACCAATTTTTAATTTGTTGAGCTTTTTTTTCAATATTATGAATTTCATTGTATAGGTAAAATACCTGACCACCACGATTTATTTCATTCATTAAAATATCTTTAATAAGTGATATATCATATTTTTTAATAAATGTTTTAACATTTAATCGCCTGTTAGGAGGAGTTGATATCAAAGACAAATCTCGTATTTTAGATAATGAAAAATATAAAGTTCTAGGTATTGGCGTTGCTGTCAATGTAAGAATATGTGCTTTATATGACAACTTTTTAAGTTGATCTTTTTGATATACACCAAATCTATGTTCTTCATCAATTATGATTAATCCTAAATTTTCTAATTGTAAATTTATTGTTAATAATTTATGAGTTCCAATAATAATATGATATTTTTTTTTTTGTATTTCCACTAACATTTTTTTTAAATGATCTTTATTTTTTTCTCTTCGTGTTATAAGAGTAATATTTACTTTTGTTTGAAAAAAACGATTTAAAAAGTTTTTATAATGTTGTTGTGCTAATAATGTGTTAGGAACAAGTAGAATGACTTGTTTGTTATTTAAAATAGTAAAATAAGCAGCTCTCATAGCAACTTCTGTTTTCCCAAATCCAACATCTCCACATAACAATCGATCCATAATTTTATTATCCATCATATCTTTAATAATAGCATCAATAGCTAAAATTTGATCAGGTGTTTCTTGAAAAGGAAATTTTTTACAAAAATTTCTATATTCTTCTGTAGGTTTTTTATAGGGTACTATATTTTTATATATTTTTTGTCTTTTTGCATAAATTTCTAACAAATCTACAGCAATATCTTGAATTTTATTTGTGATAGATAATTTGATTTTTTTCCATTTTTTTGATCCTAAAATATGTAAATCAGGATTTTTTTTAATACCTTTATATTGATATATTAAATATATATCTTGTATAGGAACATAAAGTTTATCTTTATTTGCATATTCTATAGTTAGAAATTCTCTTGTAATATTATTTATATTTAATAAAGTAACTCCAATATATTTTCCAATTCCATATAATAAATGAATAATAAATGTTTTATTTGGTATATATTTTTCAATATTAGATGAACCATGATATATATTTTTTATATCCATATAACTAAAATTTTTGATTAAAAAAAAATATTATAAATTAATAATAATTGATATTATAGAATAATATTATTTTTTAAAAATAGAATTTAAGATAACATGTTAAGAAAAATGAAAATTTACAGAAAAGAAAAAAAATATCTATCTTATAAAAGGCCTTTTATAACTTTATTAGAAAGTATGTTTATGATATTTATCATAGATATTTTTTTAATGAATATATTTTTAATCTTATAAAAATAATTAATAAAAATTTATTTTATATTAATTGCTATAGCATTTAATATAGCATTGTTAATATCATTATTATGAGCAATGTTACTACCTAACATAGTTATAACTATTGCATTTGCTCCGTTTTGAAATGCAAGAGATTTTGCTAAATTAAGATTAGCAATTTCATTTTTTATAAGTTGTTTTTTAAAATTTTCTTTTTTTTTTTTGTAATATATAATAGTTCTTATCAAACCTATTTTTTCATAATGTTTTTTTTTTGGATATACAAAATATATTTTTATATCTATATTTTTTTTTTTTATTTTAAAATTTGATTTTTCTATATTAAATGGAAGTAATATACCATGAGATATTCCTTGAGATATAGGTTCTAATTTCCAAAAAAAACAGATAATAATAAAAAATATAGAAATATAAATTATATTTTGTATATATCTAATATAGATCATAATTAATTTAATTATAAAAAATATTTTATATTATTTTAATTTCTTTCGAAAGATATCTATTAATATATAATAGATCTCTATATGAAAGATTTCCAGATATTTTTTTAAGTGAAAAAATATCCATTATATATTTATATATATTATTAGAATATTGTTTTTTTGATTCAAAAAAATCATTTTCTGCATTTAAAATATCTTGAATATTAGACATTCCTTTTTCAAACTTAATTTTTATATTTTTTAATAAAAACCTATTAAATTTAAGTATTTTCCTTAATGACTTTATTTGGAAAATATCTGAATTTATTTCAGTATATATAAATTGAATCTGTTGCATTAAATCTCTTCTCATTTTTATAATATTTAAAAAATCTTTTTTATATAAAAAATATGCTCTTTGCATATCATAGTAATTTTTACCACCACTGATAATATTATAATCTAATACTATAGATCCTGTAAATTCATTATTTATTCGATTATTTTGTAAATTTGCAGTATTAATTTTTGTATAATTTCCTAAAAAATGTATTTTTGGTAAAAAATTTCCTTTTTCAATTTGAATTCCATATTTATCATATTTTTTTTGTAACTGTATTTTTTGAAGAGAAATATTATGAGAAATATTTTTATAATGAATTTTATTAATGTAATAATGGTTAGTGTTTATAACATTTTTAAAAAATGAGATAAAATCTAATTTAGATAATTGGAAAATATTTTTTCCTGTTATTGCCTTTAAATTTTCAATACTCTCTTTAAGAGAATTCTCAGCAATTTTTTTATTCATACTAGATTTTTTATAATTTTCCATTGCAAAAACAAAATCATTTTTATTGGATATACCAACTTTATATTGATATTTTATTTTTAACATATTTTTATATATATTTTTTTCATTCATTTCTGCATAATATAGATTATCTTTTTTTTGTAATATATCAAAATATATATTAACTACTTTAACAAGTAAATCTTGTAATATTTTTTTATATTCTAAAAAAGCTATATAAGATCCAATTTTTGATTGCTGATAAGATTCTAAAATAGAATAATCAAAAATTATTTGGTCTATTAATATGGAAAATTTTTTTTCATTTATTTTTTTTGTAAAATTTATATAATTACTATTATAATTTTTTTCCCATTGAAATTTTATTGAAGGGAAAAATTGAGAAAAAATAATATTTTTATTATCACAAGCTAAATAAAAATTATATTTAGCAATTTGATAATTAATATCATTTTTTTTTGCTAATTCATAAATTTGCAATAAATTTTCTGCATAAGATTGGGATATTGCTAAAATAAATACAATTAATATTGAATGTATTTGGAATATATATTTCATTATATTAGTTTCTCCTTAACTAATTTTTTCAAAAAATTAATTTTATTTATCATACTTTTTAAAATTTTATTCTAAAATATTTTTTATATATGGTAGGAAAGTTTCAAATATAGGTATATTTTCCCATTCTCCATTTGGATTTCTCAATATCTTATAAATAGACATTATTTTATGGTTTCCTAATGGTGCTATAATTTCTCCATTAACGTTAAGCAATGTTTTAAAACTATCTGATAAACTAGGTAACGCTGCAGTAATAATAATTTTATCATATGGATGATTTTTATACCATCCTATTGATGCATTGCCTAATTCTAAAGTAATATTTTTAAAATTTAAATATAACAATTTTTTTTCTGCATATTTTTTTAATTTATCGAAAATTTCTATACTATAAACATGTTTACAATTATAAGCTAACAAAGCTGTAAAAAAACCACTTCCTGTTCCAATCTCTAATATAATCTCATGAGATTTTGGAGATAATATCTGTAACATTTTAGCTTCTATTATTGGTGTAAGCATATATTCATTGCAAGATAATGGAATCATTGTATCAGAGAAAGCAAGGGAATAAAAAAATGAAGGAACAAAATATTCCCTAGGAATAGCTTTAAATGTATTTATAATATAAGGATCATTAATATTACAAGCCCTAATTTGATTATTAATCATATTATCTCGACTTTTTCTTATATTCATATTTTTTATCATCTATTTAATGAATAATTAATTTTTTCATTTTTATTCTAATAAAGCAATTTAAATAAAAAATAATAAATATTAAAATATAATTTTTTTTTAATTAAAAATTTTTATGAAATCAATATCTAAATTTCCCATGATTCTTATTATATTAGATGGATGGGGTTATAGAAAATCTAAATTAAATAACGCAATTAGTTTAGCCCAAACACCTACATGGGATTTTATATGGAAAAAATATCCTCATACTACAATATCAGCTTCTGGAAAATCTGTAGGATTACCAAATAAAAAAATGGGAAATTCAGAAGTTGGCCATATAAATATAGGATCCGGTCGAATAATTTATCAAAATTTAGAAAAAATTAATTATTCAATTTTTTCCAAAACTTTTTTTCAAAATAAAGAATTTAATCAAGCAATTAATAAACTTTTATCAACAAATAATGCTCTTCATATAATGGGATTAATATCTGATGGAGGAGTTCATAGTCATATATTACATATTATTTCTATAATAGAATTAGCTCTTTTAAAAAATGTGAAAAAGATTTATATTCATGCATTTTTAGATGGCAGAGATACATCTCCCAAAAGTGCAAAAAAATATATATCAATATTATCAAATCATATTTCACGTCATTCTCAAGTAAAAATTGCAAGTTTATCTGGTCGTTTTTATGCAATGGATAGAAATAATAATTGGGAAAGAACTAAAAAAGCATATTTAGCTATTGCTCATTCTGAATCAAAATATTTTGCAAATACACCAGAAGAAGCTATTAAATTAGCATATTCTCGTGGAGAAACAGATGAATTTATTTATCCTACTATTATAAAAAATAAACAACAAATAAAGTTGCAAATATTAAATGGTGATGCCATTTTTTTTATGAATTTTCGTTCTGATAGAGCTATTCAATTATCAGAATCTTTTATTTTAAATAAATTTGATAAGTTTAAAAGGAAAAAAATTTTATTAAGCAGTTTTGTTACTTTAACAAAATATAAAAAGAATTTGCCAGCATATGTTGCATTTCAATCGAAAAAAATTAAAAATACATTAGGTGAATATCTTAGTACTTTAGGATTTAGACAATTACGAATTGCTGAAACTGAAAAATATGCTCATATAACATTTTTCTTAAATGGAGGGAAAGAAAGTCCTTTTCCAGGAGAATATCGCAAATTAATTTTATCACCTGATGTTAAAACTTATGATTTAAAGCCTGAAATGAGTGCTATTAAAGTAACAGATGCTGTTCTTAAAGCAATGAAATCACATAAATATGATATAATCATCATTAACTATGCTAATGCTGATATGGTTGGACATACAGGAAATATTCAATCCACAATTCAAGCAATTGAATGTATTGATAGTTCTTTAAAAAAGATAATTACTTTGCTTGCAAAAATAGGTGGTCAATTATTGATTACATCAGATCATGGTAATGCAGAAAAAATGGTAGATCATATAACTGGACTACCGCATACTGCACATACAAATTTTTCTGTACCTTTAATTTATGTTGGTTATCCAGCAATAGTTAGATTTAAAGGTGGAAAATTATCTGATATTGCTCCAACATTATTGAATTTAATAGATGTAAATATTCCAAATGATATGACAGGAAAACCTATTTTTAAAAAAATTTAAATTATTAAATTTATATTTATTTTAAAAAAATTATAAATAATAATTAATATAAATTATATTATGTTAAAATAATTATTTATATAAATAGTTTTTTAATGGAAAGAAATATAGATTTTAATGAAATGCATAAATTTTCTTTTTTGGCAGATCAATGGTGGAACCCTAAAGGACAATTAAAATCGTTGCATAAAATAAATACATTGCGTCTACAATATATGAAAAAATATATTCATCTAAAAAATAAAAGAATAATAGATATAGGATGTGGTGGTGGAATTATGAGCGAATCAATGGCTATTGAAGGTGCCAAAGTTATGGGCATTGATACATCAGAAGAATTGATTCATATAGCAAAAAAACATGCAAAAAATAATCAATTAGATATTGATTATAAAAATTGTTCTATTGAGGAAATAAGTGAAAAATACTCAAATACTTTTGATACTATTTTTTGTTTAGAACTTTTAGAACATGTTCCTTATCCTGATAGGTTAATAAAAAATTGTGCAAAAATATTAAAATATGGAGGAAGTGCATTTTTTTCAACTTTAAATAGAAATTTAAAATCTTTTCTTTTTGCTATTATAGGAGCAGAATACTTTTTAAAATTAATTCCAAAAGGAACACACAAATACGAAAAATTTATAAAACCTTCTGAATTATTGCAATGGGTACGTAAAGAATATTTGTATCCTATAAATATACAAGGTATTGGATATGATATCTTAAAAAGAGAATACTTATTTATTTCAAATATAGATGTCAATTACATTTTGGTATGCAAAAAATACTAGTATACTAATTTTTAGTTTCTGATGCTGTAATAATGTAATTACATTCTTTTCTAGGACAAACATACAATTCTGAATTTTTTTTATTTTGAATTACTAATATAGACCAATTGCATTTAGGACATTTTTTTGATATAGGAGGATTAAAAATAATATAACGACAGGTAGGATATCCACTACAAACAAAAAATTTTTTTTTATAAGATTTTTTTTCTACTATATTTTTTAAAGAACATTTTGGACATTTAATTCCTGTATCTTTAGATTTATTCAAAGATTCTTTGTATTTGCATATAGGAAATTTAGAACAACCAATAAATTTATTATAACGACCCCTTTTAATTTTTAATACAGATTTACACATAGGACAAATTCTATCTTTTAGAATTTGGTTAGTTTCATTTAAATCTCTAGTATAGAAACATTTTGGATATTTTTCACATCCAATAAATTCTCCCATTTTCCCAAAACGTATTAATAAATTATTATTACATTCTGGACATTTTTCATCTTTAATCTCTTTTAAAATTTCTATTTTTTTTACATTTTTACCAATATGGTTTATTTTATCATAAAATGGTTTCCAAAATTCTTCCAATAAAGGAATCCATTCTTTCTCTCCTCTTGAGACTTCATCTAATTTATTTTCTAAATGCGAAGTAAAATCATAATCAATATATTTAGTAAAATATTTTTTTAGAAAAGAGTTTACTATACGACCTATTTTTGTAGAATAGAAAACTCTATTTTTTATAATAGCGTAATTTCTTTCTTGTAATGTGGTAATAATAGAAACATATGTTGAAGGTCTTCCAATTCCAATTTTTTCCATAGTTCTTAATAAAGATGATTCATTATATTTTGGCAATGGTTTAGTAAAATGTTCTTCTTCTATTAAAGAATCTAATTTTATTTCTGTCCCTATTGACATTTTAAAAAAAATATTATTTTTTTTATATTTAGAGATCATAGTGGTATTTTTAGAATAAATGCTTAAATAACCTATATTTTCTATATTGCTCGAAATAGCATAAAAATAATATTTTTCTGAATTTTTATAAGGACTAAAATATACAAAATTTTTTTTTATAATAGCAGGAATCATTTGGCATGCTATAGTTCTTTTCCAAATTAAATCATACAATTTATATTGTTCATTAGTTAAATATTTCTTAATTTTTATAGGATCTAAAAATATATTTGTAGGTCGAATCGCTTCATGGGCTTCTTGGATATTTTTAACATTTGATTTATATACATGAGGGATATTTGGCAAAAAATCTTTGTTATATTTAGACCGAATATAATTACGTATTTCTTTTATAAAAGATAAAGATAAATTTACTGAATCTGTTCGTATATAAGTAATTAATCCAATATTTTCTTTATTATCAATAGTTATACCTTCATATAATTTTTGTATAATTTTCATAGTTTTTTGAAGATTAAATTTAAATCTTTTATAAGATTCCTGCTGTAATGAAGATGTAGTAAAAGGAGGATGAGGTTTCTGGATTTTTTTTTGTTTTTCTATTTTAGAAACCCATAACTTATTAAAAATATTATTTTTTAAATTTTTTTTTATATCATTTAATTCTTGAATATCAGAAATAGATTTTTTGTTGTTTTTTACTAAATAAGCAAAAAACAAAAAATTTTTATAAATTAATTTTGCTAAAATATTCCAATATTTTTTTGGAATAAATTTTTTTATTTCTTCTTCTCTTTCTATAATTAGACGTAATGCAGGACTTTGTACACGACCAGCAGATAATTTTTTATGAATTTTTTTCCATAATAAAGGAGATAAATAAAATCCTACTAAATAATCTAATGCACGCCTTGCGCGTTGAGCATTAATTAAATTTAATGATATATCTCTTGGATTATTAAGGGCTTGTAATATTGCTTTTTGAGTAATTTCATAAAATATGATTCGTTTAATTAATTTATTTTTTAATAATCGTTTTTTTTCTAATATTTTTTGTATATGCCAAGATATTACTTCACCTTCCCTATCAGGATCTGTAGCAAGAAAAATGCCATTTACATATTGTATCGCTTTTATAATATTTGTTATATGCTTTTTATTTTTCTTAATTGTTTTATAATGCATATAAAAGTTATTATCAGGTTCAACAGAACCAAATCTATTTGGCAAATCCATAACATGTCCATAAGATGGCAAAACTTGATAATTTTCCCCAAGAAATTTTTTAATAGTTTTGGATTTTGTTGGTGATTCAACTACAAGAACATATTTTTTCATTGTATGACAATACTATACAAAATAAATATAATTTATTTTCTTCATTTTTTTATATTATTATTTAATAATAAACATATCAATTCAATTGATTTTATATGTTTTTTGGAAATTTTACGAGTTTGCATTAACATGGCATATTCAATGATATATTCTCTTGTTTTCATATCAATGATATTATAATAATATATTTTCTGTAAATAAAACCAAGCATCATTACTAAATTTAGAAGATTCTTTTTTATTTAAAATTCTCATAGATTCTTTTTTTTGATCTTGAATATATTGAAAATTGATCATGATATTTAGATTAAATTAAAATTTTTAGTATCTCTTATATTTTTTTAAAAATCTAATAAAAAATATACATATTTTAGTTAATATATTTAAAATAAATATAAAATAATTTACATTAAAAAAACATGTTCTTCTATGAAGAAACTAAGTATTTTTTGAAGATTTTATACTAAATTATTTTATATTAAAAATTTTAAAAATAAAAAAATTATAAAATGGTGCGCCTAATGGGAATTGAACCCATGACTTCTATCTTCGGAGGACAGTGCTCTATCCATTCTGAGCTATAGGCGCTATTTTCTTATATATTATTAATAATATTTTTTGTTATTCATCATTAAATTGCTATAAAAACTTTAAAAGTTAACATCAATTATATATTTTGATATATTATTAATGGTTTTTATTTATCTTTAAAAGAATTTTTAATAAAATTTTTTTTAAATCTAAAATAATTTCTTCATTTTCAAAAAAATTTTTTATTTTTTGATCTAAAAGAGATAAATCTTTAAGAATTTCTAAACAAAGTGTATAAGAAAAATATTGCACAGAATTTGTAAGATCCGTTTTTTGATTTTTCGATAATTGCATCTCTTTTAAGAAATTTTTCTGATTAATATCAGATATTTCGTATAAACTAGCAATTATTCGAATTTTTTTACTTAAAATCCAAATAAAAATGTTTAATTCTATTTCTCTTTCTTCTATTAATAAATCTAGAAATTTTATGATATCATATCCTTGCAATATTTTTGATACTAATTGAAATAAATTAAAATGAGATTTATTTTCATTTAAAAATTTTTTCACATTATTAACAGAAAAATTTTTTATAGAAATTTTTTTTAAAATTTGTATTGAATCTGATAAATTTCCTTGAGTTTCATTAGCAATAATAGATAGTTCAAAACCTGTTAAATCTAAATGATATTTTACAGAACGTTCTTTTAACCAAGATATATAATTTTTATTATCAGGAAATTCCACAAGAATTTCCGCTCCAATTTTTTGTATTTTTTGAATCCATTTTATATTATTTTTTTTCAATGCAATTTTTGGAGTAGTAATGATAATTAGATTATTATCTAAAATAGAATTTTCTGTTAATTTAGATATTATATATGGTAATTTTTTGTGCAATTTACCTGTATTTTTAATTTCAAAAAATTTTTTTTTTGAAAATAAAGAAAAATTGTTTATTTTTAAAAAAAGTAAATTTATATCAAAATATTTATCTAATTGAAATTTATGAAATTCTGTAAATCCTTTTCTTTTTGCTATATTCTTAATATCTTCAATAATTTCTAAATTTAATGATATTTCATCACTGCTTATTAAATAAAAAGACAATAAAGATTGATTTAGATGCTTTTGCAAATTATGTAAATACAATTTCATTATAAATAATATGAATTTCAATATAATATTAACATTTATTTGTAATATTTTACTTTAAAGATAAATATTATACATAAAATTAATTTGTAATAATATTTATTAATTTATTAGTAATAAATACTATATTTTTAATAAATTTATTTTTTAATTTTTTTTTAATTTGAGGAATATTTATAATATCTTTTTTAATTTTATCATTATTATTTAAAGTAATATCAATTGGTATTATCATTTGTTTTTTTCCATTAATTTGTACTATAATTTTTAATATTCTCTCTTTTAGTAAAGATTTATCTACAGAAGGCCATTTATGTAAAGATATATCATTTCCAAATTTCAATTCAATCCATAATACATGAGTAATATGTGGTATAATAGGATTTAATGTTTGCAATAATATTTTTATTCCTTCAACTTGTAAAAAAGGATTAGTTTTTCTTTCTAAAAAATTTAATAATTTCATTCCGAATGCAACAACGGTATTAAATTTTTTCTTTTTCATATCAATAATAATATTTTGTAAAAAAATATGAATTTTTTTTCTATCTTCTTTATATAACATAGATTTATCTACACATAGAATAGAATTATATTTTTGAATAACAGAACTATTTTGAATAGAATATTTCCATAATCTCTGTAAAAAACGATATGATCCCTTTACACCTGATTCTGACCATTCTATTGTTTGTGATATTGGAGAAGAAAAAATAATAAAAAGTCTAATAGTATCAGCTCCATATTTTTTGATCAATTTAGATGGACTAACAATATTTCCCTTAGATTTAGACATCTTTTCACCATTTTTTAATACCATACCTTGTGTTATTAAATCTATAAAAGGTTCGTCAATTTTAATTAATCCTAAATCTCGAAATACTTTATTAATAAATCGTGCATAAAGTAAATGCATAATAGCATGTTCTATACCACCTATATATTGATCAACAGGTAACCAATAATTTGCTCTATAATCTAAAATTCCTTTATTATAATCAGGACATGTATATCTTAAAAAATACCAAGAAGATTCCATAAATGTATCAAAAGTATTTGTCTCTCGAAAAGCTTTTTTTTTACATTTAGGACATATAGTTTTTTTAAAACTATCTAAATTTTGTAATAAATTTGTTTTGTATGAAGAAATAATTTTTATAGGAAGTTTAACTGGAAGATTAGATTCTAATTCAGGAACTTTTCCACAAGTATCGCAATGTATAATTGGAATAGGACATCCCCAATATCTTTGTCTAGATATATTCCAATCTTTTAATCGAAAAATATTTTTTTTATTTCCAATTTTCTTGCTTTGTATATATTTTATTAAAATATTTTTTGCTTTTTTTATTTCTAAACCATTACAAAAATCAGAATTTATACAAATACCAGATTTATAAAAATAAGGTAATGTATTTTCCTTTTTTTTATATGATAAAATAACCTGTTTAATTGGTAATTTATATTTATTAGCAAATATATAATCTTCCTTATTGTGTCCTGGAATGCCTGCAACAACATCATAATCATATTTTAAATAATCTAAATTAGATACCCATATGGGTATATGTTTTTGGTTTAATGGATGAATAGCAAATTTTCCTGTATTAAAATTTTCTTTTTTCTTAATAGTCATTGCAATTAAATCTTGTTTTTTTTTATCAAATTTAAAAACTTCTTTTAAAAGATTATGTTTTTGGGTAATTAATATATATGTAATACCATATATAGTTTCTATATTTTTAATGAAAATTGTTATCTTTTTTTTATATCCAATAAGTGGGAAATAAACTTCCATGCCTTCACACAATCCAATCCAATTTTTTTGCATAGAACGAACTTTTTGAGGCCATTTTTCTAATTTTTCTAAATTTTTTAATAATTCCTTCCTATATATTGATATTTTTAAAAACCATTGAGGTAACTTTTTTTTTACAACTTTTCCCATAGATCTCCACGATCGACCATTAATTACTTGTTCATTAGCCAAAACAATTTTATCTATAGGATCCCAATTTACTAATGATTCTTTATAATAAACTAATCCTTTTTTGTATAATTGAATAAATAACCATTGTTCCCATTTATAATAAGATATATTACAAGTAGTGATTTCTCGAGACCAATCAAAAGACATACCAAGTGCAAATAATTGCTTGCGCATTTCTAGAATATTTTTATAAGTCCACTCAAAAGGATGTAAATTATGTTTAATAGCAGCATTTTCTGCTGGAAGACCAAAAGCATCCCAACCTATTGGATGTAAAACATTTTTACCTTTAAGTCTTTGATAACGAGCTATTACATCACCAATAGTATAATTTCTAACATGTCCCATGTGCAAATTCCCACTAGGATATGGTAACATAGAAAGACAATAGAATTTTTGTTTTTCTTTTTTTTCTTCAGCAAAAAAAGAACGATTTTTTTTCCAAAAAGTTTGTGCAATTTTTTCAATATCATGAGGATTATAATTTAATTGCATAAAATTATCTTAATAATATATTCTTTTAAAGAAAAAAATTATATCATAAATATTTGTGGTTATGTATTGACGTTTTTTATAAGTTTTCATAAGATTTTATTTAACCTATAATAGGAGGAGTTCCCGAGCGGTTAAAGGGATCAGACTGTAAATCTGACGGCTAAGCCTTCGCAGGTTCGAATCCTGCCTCCTCCACCATTTTTATTAAATTAATTATGCGGGCGTAGTTTAATGGTAGAACTTCGGCCTTCCAAGCCGTTAATGTGGGTTCGATTCCCATCGTCCGCTCCATATCTGATTTAATTTTTATATATATTTTATAATTTCTGCTCATATAGCTCAGTATGGCAGAGCACTTTCTTGGTAAGAAAGAGGTCATCAGTTCAAATCTGGTTATGAGCACCAAGAAAATTTTTTAATAAAAATATTAAATATTTAAAATAATTGAATTTAAAATGTTAAAAATTTATGAAATAATTATAAAATATATAAAATTAAGATCAATAGCTCAATTTGGTAGAGCATCGGTCTCCAAAACCGAAGGTTGGGGGTTCAAATCCCTCTTGATCTGCCATAAATAAAAAATAATTATTTAATAAGGTAAATATTTATGGGATTAAAATGTGGAATTATAGGATTACCTAATGTAGGTAAATCTACTCTTTTTAAGAGCTTAACAAATTTAAAAGTTTCAATAAAAAATTATCCATTTTGTACTATAAAAGCAAATCATGGAATAATTCAAGTTCCTGATATTCGACTACAAAAGTTATCAAGATTAATAAAACCTAAAAATATAATTCCAACATCTATTGAATTTGTAGATATTGCAGGATTAATTTCAGGTGCATCTAAAGGAAAGGGATTGGGAAATAAATTTCTCCATGATATACGTAATACAAATGCTGTTATACATGTCATACGTTGTTTTAAAAATAAAGATATTATTCATATAAAAGATATTAATCCATTAGAAGATATTCAAGTTATTAATGCAGAATTAATTCTTTCTGATTTAGAAATATTAGAAAAATTTTTAAAAAAAAATAATGTAAAAGAAAATGCAAGAAACAATATTATAAAAAAAATTTTTTGTCATCTAGAAAAAGGAATTATGATAAGAAAATCTTCTTTAAATAAAAAAGAAATATTACTTATTAAGGATATTATTCCTTTATTAATTACTTTTAAACCTCAATTATATATTGCAAATGTTGATAATTTTAATTTTCAAGAAAATTTCTTATACCAAAAATTCAAACAATTTTCTATTAAAGAAAATATTAAAGAAATTCCAATTTGTGCATTGATAGAATCAGAAATAATAAACTTTTCACTTGAAGAAAAAAAAATATTTTTTAATGAATTTAAACAAAAAAAACAATTTGCGTTAGAAAAAATAATTCAAGAAAGTTATAAATTACTTAATTTACATACTTTTTACACTGTTGGAAGAAAAGAAGTTCGTGCATGGGAAATTCCAATAGGATGCTCTGCAATACAAGCAGCAAAAAAAATACATTCTGATTTTTCTAGAGGTTTTATTTTTGCAGAAACTATTAATTATTTTAATTATATCAAAAATTATCCTGAAAATGTTTCAAAAAAATCTGGAAAATGGAGAATGGAAGGAAAAAATTATATAATTAATGATGCAGATATTATACATTTTCATTTTAATATTTAAATTATATTATAAAATAATATTTTTTATTAAAATAAATTATATTCCATATAATTTTATATATTTTTTTATTTTTTGAAAATATTCATAGTTATTATTTTTATAATATAAAATTATATCTTCTAGCTTTAGAATGCTGAATATCGGAAAATTATATTTTTTTTCAATTTTTTTTACAGCAGAAATATAAGAAATATTATTTTTTTCTCTTCTATTAAATTGAACAACAGCTCCTACAATTAGGACATTTTCATAAGATAATAAAAAATCAATACTATTGATTAAAGAAATACCAGATGTAATAACATCATCAATAATTAAAATTCTACCAAATGGTTTAGTTCCTATGAAATCTTTTTTTTCTCCATATTTTTTTTTCTCTTTTCTAGAAAATGAAAAAGGAATATTAATATTCTTTTTATACAAATTTATAGCTATTGTACAAACAAGTGGTATTCCAGAATAAGGAATTCCAAATAACATATCAAATTTGATATTTGAATTTATAATAATTTTATTATAGTAATCTGCAAGTATATTTAAATCCTTTCCAGTATTAAATTTCCGAGAATTATAAAAATAAGGACTTATTCTTCCTGATTTTAACAAAAATTTTCCAAAATTAATAACATTTTTTTTTATTATGAAATTAAGAAAATTTATTTGAGAATTCATATAATTTATTTCCTTTAAATAAGGTGAATTAAGATATTTTATTTTTTTATTGTCATGAGAAAATCATCTTTTATTTTTAAGATAATAATTAATTAATTTTAACCGAGCATTATATATTATTTTAGATAAATTTTTTTTATTTTTAAAAAAATTTATATCTATAATAGATCTTATATTTTTTATAGAAAAATTTAAATCTTTCCAAAATTGAATAGAAAAATATTTTTTATGGTATTTTGCTAATATATCACAATATATCAACCAAGAATAAAATCTATTTTTTTTTCGAATTGCATCAACTTTCATAAGAATGTTTAAATAATCTTCGGGCATTTTAATATTATTATATATCACCGTTTTTGAATACTTTTGGCATAATATTAAAAGATCTATATAAGATTTAGGTGCTTTAATATTTTGAGTGTTTAATGTAGAAAATATAACACAAAATAATATTTTTGGATCTTTTGTTATTTTTTGTGCATAAAATAATATATCTAAAGAAAATTCTTTATGATCAAATATTATTTCTAACGCTCCAATTTTATGCAAAGTATAAAAAAATAAATAAGGAGAAGAACTTTGTAATGATTTATAAGTTTCACACCAAATTCTTTCTTTAGAAATTGTTTGTAGTTCTCCTGAACTTACAATATTTTGCATTAAAGATAATGTTTCTGAGGAAATTTGAAAATTCCAATTTGAAAGTTTTGCATAAAATCTCGCTACTCTAAGAACACGCAAAGGATCTTCTATGAATGCAGGAGAAACATGCCGAATAATACGATTTTTAATATCTTGAATTCCATTATAAGGATCTATAAAATTTCCATATTTATCTTCAGCTATAGCATTAATTGTAATATCTCTCCTAAATAAATCCTCTATAATAGAAATTCTCATATTTGAAAAACAAGTAAATGCGGTATGTCCTTTTTGTTTTTCATTTTTTTTTTCTATCCTTGCTAAAGCATATTCCTCATAAGTTTCTGGATGTAGAAAAACTGGAAAATATTTTCCTATTTTAATATAACCTAATTTGATTAATTCATCAGGATGAAACCCTACTAAACACCAATCTCTTTCTTTAACTTCCTCCCCCAATAATTTATCTCTAATAGCTCCTCCAACTAAAAATTTTGCTTTTTTTTGTATAGTCATAAATCAATATTTTAAAATACAAATTATTTAATATAATAGATTTTAAAATATTTATTTTGAAATTATACTAAAAAGTTGTTTCATATCATTTGGTAATGGCGCAATAAATTTTACTTTATGATATGTAAAAGGATAGAAAAAAGAAAGTTCAAAAGCATGTAACGCTTGTCTTTTAAACATATTTAGAAATAAAGATGATTTTATATTTTTCTTTTTTTTTTTATATAAATAAGAAGCACCATAAAGAGTATCTCCAACTATAGGATATCCAATATGTGATAAATGTACGCGAATTTGATGAGTTCTTCCTGTTTCTAATTTTACTTGAATATAAGTATATAAATTATAACGTTTAATGATGTTAAAATGAGTAATAGCTTTTTTCCCTTTATCAGGATCATCTATTACAGCCATTTTTATCCTATTTTTAGGATGCCTACCAATTTGAGTTGTAATTGTTCCTCCAAAAGGAATATTTCCACAGCAAATTGCTATATATAAACGAGAAATATTTCTTTTTTTTAACATAAGAGAAAGGTGATTTTGTATTTTTATGTTTTTTGCAACTATCATAACTCCAGTAGTATTTTTATCTAATCTATGGATAATTCCTGCTCTTGGCAATTTTGAAAGGATAGGGAGATAATACAAAAGACCATTTAATAATGTTCCATTTTCATTGCCAGATCCAGGATGCACGACTAAACCGGAAGATTTATTAATAACCAAAATATTTTCATCTTCAAATAAAATATTAATAGGAATTAATTGTCGCATATCTTTGGAAGATTTTGTATTTTTTTGAATCCTAATATTAAGGATATTATTATTATTTTGAGGGAAAATTTTCTTTTTTGGAAGCCAAATTTTATTTTCTATTAAAATATTTCCATTTTTTAAATCGGTTTGTATTTTTTTTCTTGAAATATTTGGCAATAATGTAGCAAGTACTTTATCAATTCTCATCCCAGAATATTTTTGACTATAAATTTGAATTTTTTTATAATCTAGGGCATTAATAATAATGTAGTATTAATTTTTAATAATTTTAATATTATAATTTTTTTAATTAAAAAAACAATTTATATATTATAAAATAAATATAAATTATTTTTTGATAAAATTAAATATAATATAAAAAATACAAATTACATTATTTATATAGTTCACTAAATATGTTTAAACCACTACCAATTTATATTGGTATAAAATATTTAAAAGCAAAAAAAAATAACATGTTTATTTCCTTTTCTTCATGGATTTCTATTTTAGGAATTATAATTGGTGTTTCAATTTTAATTGTAGTTCTTTCTATTATGAATGGATTTGATGAAAAAATAAAAAATCATTTTTTAAATGAAATCCCGCAATTAACAATAATAAATTGGAATGATAAATCCAAAAATTGGATATCAATAAGAAAAAAAATATTGTATCATAATAATATTATAGGAATTGCACCTTTTATTTATATAAAAGGAATTGTTATTCATAATAAGAGTATTTCTTTCATATCAATCAAAGCTATTGATCGAAATTTAGAAAAAACAATATCTTCTATAAATTCAAAATTAATATATGGAACATTAGATTCTTTAGAGTCTGGAAAATATAATATAATTATTGAAAAATCTTTATCACATAATTTAAATGTTTCAGTAGGAGAAAATTTAATAATTTTAATACCAACAATTTCTTCTACACATAGAATATCTTTTATAGAAAAAACATTCTATGTATCTGGTATATATAAAACAGAAAACTCATTTAATAGAAATAATGCATTTATCAATATAAACGATTCTCAATTTTTCAAAGGAGTTAGTAATAATATAACTGGATTGCAATTAAAATTAAACAATATTTTTCTTACACCTATTACAAAAAAATTTTTACAAAATTCTTTGTCTAATAAATATTACATTTTAGACTGGACAACAAAAAATAAAAATTTTTTTCAAACTTTAAAAATAGAAAAAACCATAATGTTTTTATTATTATCTTTAATAACTATTGTGGCTTCTTTTAATATGTTATCATCTCTTATTATGCTAATTACAGAAAAATCTAAAGATATTGCGATATTGCAAACTATTGGATTTCAAAAAAAAGATATTATATTAATGTTTTTAACACAAGGAATATGTATTGGAATGATAGGAATATTATTTGGTGTTATAATAGGAGTATTGATAAGTAAAAACATTACACAATTTATATCTTTTTTAGAAAAAAAATTGCACACGAATTTTATTCAATCTAGTATTTATTATACTAATTTTCTTCCTTCACATATAATGATTTCAGATATATTGTATGTAGTATTAATTTCTATCATTTTAACTATTATTACAATTATTTATCCAGCTTATAAGGCATCTTGTATAGAACCAAGTGAAATTTTAAAATATGAATAATTCTAAAAAAATTATATTAGAAGGAAAAAATATAAAATTATTTTATCAAGAAAATTTAGTATTAAATGGAATTAACATTACCATACATAAAAAAGATAAAATAGCTATTACAGGAGCCTCTGGATCAGGAAAATCTAGTTTAATACAAATTTTAGGAGGGTTGTTAATTCCGTCCTATGGAGAAGTATTACTGAATGGAAAAAATTTTAATAAAATATCATTGAATGAAAAAGCGAAATTTCGTATTAAACACATAGGATTTGTTTATCAAAAACATAATCTTCTGTCTGAATTTTCTGTATTAGAAAATGTTATGATTCCTCAAATGATTTTAAAAAAAAACAAAAATATTGCATATATAAAAGCAAAAAATATCTTAGAAAAACTTGGATTAAAAAAGATATTATTTTATTATCCTTATGCATTATCAGGTGGCCAAGAAAAAAAAGTTTCTATTGCTAGAGCTTTAATTAATGAACCAGATTGTATATTTTGTGATGAATCTACTGGAAATTTAGATCCAAAATCTACAGAAGAAGTAATGGAATTATTATTAGATCTAAATTATAGAAAAAATATTGCTCTTGTTATGGTAACTCATAATTTAATATGGGCCAATCGTTTATCATCTTGTTATTCATTACAAAATGGAATTTTAAAGGAATATATTTAAATGATTTTAGATATTTTTTTTAAAAAAATTAAAAAAAGATATTATAATACAGAAACTATAATTTTACTGTTATTAACAGTAATAGGATTTTTCTTTATTCTTTTTTTAACGAATTCATTATTTTTTATATTGCTTACTTTAATAATTTCTTATTTATTGAATGTTATAATTTGTTTTTTAGAAAAAAAATTTTATATTCCTCATTTTTTATCACTACTTATAGTATATACAATATTTTTAAGTATGGTATTTATTACTATATTTATGTTTATACCTTTAGTATATAATCAAATAATCCAATTCATTAATGAAATTCCTAAAATATTATCTTTTTTATACAATTTTTTAGATAGTCTTCCAAAAAAATATCCAAAATATATTTCAAAGAATAATATTAATTTATTAAGTAATAGCATTATTTTTTCTCAACAAAAAATTACAGATATTGGCAAAGCGTTATTTTCAGTTTCAATATCTTCTATACCAGAAATGTTTTCTTTTTTAAAATATTTTATATTAATTCCGTTTTTAGTATTTTTTATATTAAAGGATAAAAATAAATTACTGTCTTGGATTTGTAAAAATATTCCTTTTTCTAAAGAAATTATAGCAAATATTTCATCTGAAATGAAACATCAAATGGGAAATTATTTAAAAGGAAAATCTTCAGAAATGATTATTATAGGTTTTTTTTCTTATATAGCTTTTCTTTTTTTTAATTTAAATTTTTCTATTTTATTATCCTGTTTAATATCTATATCGGTTTTAATTCCTTATATCGGAATGATTATAGTTACTATTCCATTAATTGTTGTTAGCATGTTTCAATTTGGTATAACAAAAAAATTTTATTATATACTTGTAGTATATTTTATAATACAGGCTTTTGATGGAAATATATTGGCTCCTATATTATATTCAGAAGTAATGAATTTACATCCTCTTATTATTGTATTTTCTGTTCTATTTTTTGGAGAAATTTGGGGAATTTGGGGGCTATTTTTTTCCATCCCTCTTACAATATTTATAAAATCTATAATTTCATTTTATATGAAACAAAAAAAATCTTGTATTGTAAATACAAATGGGAAAAAAATAAAAATTATAAATTAATTATTTAGTAATTAGATAAATATCAAAACGATTTCGTTTTCCTATTATTTGTAATGTTGGTTTTCTTTCAGAAATCCAAGATGAAATTTTAGGACGTTTTAAAAAAACTCTTTTTTTTGCATATAAAATAGATAGTTCTAATAATTTTTTTGCATCATTATCTAGATTAACTGTATTATGTAAATATTGTGAATCTTTTTTTGATAATGCTTTTTTTTTTCCGCGAGGAAACATAGGATCTAAATATATAATATCAACCCTAGGTAGATAGGGAATTATTTGATATGAATCACCAAATATAAGAAAAATGCGATCTATAACAGAAGAAATTTTTGGATTTTTTTTAGCATTATTGAATGCATTTTTTAAATTTTTAAAAATTTTCAAATTACGTTCTATAAGAAATATAGCACATCCAAGTGCTGCTAATTGAAAAGCATCTTTAGCTAATCCAGCTGTAGCATCAATTATAGTTGGATACATATGTTTTTTATTTTTTATTCCTGCTGCTTTAATTAAATTTTGGTTTCTTCCACTATATTGAAATCGATGTAAATATTTTTTATCAGAAAAATCAATTGAATATATCATAATAATAAATAAAAATTTTTTATTTTATAATTTATTTATAAAGTCTATAATTTATAATTTTTTATGGAAAAATAAAATATGAAATTAAATATTCATCCTAAATATCAAAATATAAAAGTTACTTGTGTGTGTGGAAATTCATTTATAACAAAATCTAGTTGTCAAAATCAAATAAAATTAGATATTTGTGCAAAATGCCATCCTTTTTATACTGGAAAACAAAATATTATAGATACCGAAAATAGAGTAGAAGATTTTAATAAAAAATTTTCTCAATTCAAATATATAAAATAATATTTTATAAACATTTATTATATTTAATAAAATTAAATCTTAATTTATAATGTTTTCTATAATTAGATTTTTTAAAATTTATAAAAAGAAATATGATTAATTCTATACGAAAATTAATGAAATTATATAATATAGATTTTTATTGGATACCTGGAACAGATCCTCATAATAATGAGTATACTCCTGATTTTTGGAAAAGAAGAGAAAGAATTACAGGTTTTACAGGATCTTTTGGAGATGCTTTGATTTCCAAAAAAGAAGCATTTTTATGGACAGATAGTCGTTATTGGATACAAGCAAGGAAACAAATTGCGGAAACAAATTTCCAATTAATTGAATTTATGATAAATAAAAAAAATTCAATAATTCAATTTTTATTGCATCATGCAAAAGGATTATATGTAGGAATTGATCCAGAGTTAATAGTACTTAATAATGTTAAAATTTTAGAAAAATCAGGAGTAAAATTGTATCCAATTTATGAAAATTTAATAGATTATATAACAAAAAAAAAAATAAAAATTCCTCAAAATTCTATTAATATTTTATCAAAAAAAAATACAGGAGAATTAACTCAAAATAAATCTTTAAGAATATGGAAAAATATCAATACAAATATTAAAGGAATAATATTTACAGATTTAACAAACATAGCTTGGTTATTAAATATAAGAGGATTAGACATTAAATATACACCAGTTTGTATTAGCTATCTAATCTTAGAAAGAAAATATATTTTCTGGTTTTGTAACATAATTTTAACTAAGGAACAAAGTATTTCATTAAAAAATTCTAATATTATTGTTAAACCTTATTATTCAATTTATTCATTTCTTTCTACGTATAGAGGAAGATTACAAATAGATCCTTTATCTTTGAATTGGCGTTTATTTAAATCCATAAAGCAAGATGTTATTGAAAAAGATGATCCTATAAAATATATGAAATCTTGTAAAAATATAATTGAATTATACGAAATAAAAAAATCTCATATTTTAGATGCTATTACAATTATTGAATTTTTTAGTTGGCTAGAAAAAAATTGGCATTTAGAAACAGAAATTAGTCTTTCTGAAAAATTATTTTTTTTTCTAAAAAAAAATAAAAAATTTCAACAATTAAGTTTTCCTTCAATTATAGGATTTGCCCATAATAGTGCCATTGTACATTATATTCCTTCTGTTAAAACAAATGAAAAAATTACCGATAAAAATATTCTTTTAATTGATTCAGGAGGACAATACTATTTTGGAACAACTGATATGACAAGATGTTTACATTTCGGAAAACCATCAAAAAAACAAAAAAAACATTACACTCTTGTTTTAAAAGGACATTTAGCATTATCTGGAATATTTTTTCCTAAAGGAACAACAGGAATCCAGTTAGATGTTTTGGCTAAACAATATTTATGGAAAGAACAATTAAATTATAATCATGGAACAGGACATGGAGTTGGGCATTTTTTAAGTGTTCATGAAAATCCATGTATTTCATCTACAGATAATACCCCCTTAAATTCTGGAATGGTTATTAGTAATGAGCCTGGAATTTATATTGAAAATGAATATGGTATACGTATAGAAAATTTATATCAAATTAAAGAAAATAAATCTGGCTGGTTGTATTTTAAAGTTTTAACTTTAGTCCCTTATTCATCTAAATTAATCGATATAGATCTTCTTACTAAAGAAGAAATATTGCAAATTAAAATTTATCAAAATAATATTTCTTCGAAACTAGAAAGATATCTAACAAAAGATGCAAAAAAATGGTTATTACAACAATATATTTAATATTTTTATTAAAATATAATTTTTTGTAATGTTAAAATAAAAATATAAATATTTAAATTTTAAATATATTTTTTAAGTTAATAACTATAATTAATTTCTTAATTAATTATATTAGAAATTTTTCCTCATTCAATTTTTATAAAAATAAAAATGCAAATTGAATATGAAAAATAATTAAAAATTTTTAGATTAAATTTATAAAATTAGATATACTATAATGTTTAAATTTAACTATTGTATAATTAAGAAATAAGAATATAATATTTCGATTATATAAAATATATATACAGAATTTTTAAATCAATTAATTTTAAAAAAATTTACATTACTTATAATGCCTAAAATCAAATTTCTTAATCAAATTAAATTTTTTAATTCTTCTATTACCTTTATGGATGCAATTAGTTTTTTTGATAAAAATATTTGCAAAAATATTATCGCTGGTAAATTAAATGGAAATTTTATAAATCTTTTTGATTTAATTCAATCTGATGCGTCTTTGTCTGTGATTACGCATAAGGATCCTGATGCTATTGTTATTATTCGACATTCAACAGCACATCTATTAGCACATGCTGTTAAACAATTATTTCCTGAAACAAAATTAGCTATAGGACCTGTTATTGAAAATGGATTTTATTATGATTTTTTTTATAAAAGATCTTTTACTAAAGAAGATTTAATTTTAATAGAAGAAAGAATGCATAAAATTGCAAGTTATAAATTGCCTATATTACGTTCATTAATGACCTTTAATCAAGCTATTAACTTTTTTAAAAAAAAAACTGAAATTTATAAATTAGAAATTCTAAAAAATAATATACAAAAAAATGAATTTATAAGCTTATATTCTCAAGGAGAATTTGTAGATTTATGTAAAGGACCTCATGTAGCCAATACTAGAAATTTAAAATTTTTTAAATTATTAAAAGTATCTGAAACATATTGGAAAGGAAATATTAAAAATGAAAAATTACAAAGAATTTATGGAACCAGCTGGCTTAATGAAAAAGATCTTATAAATTATTTAGATTATTTAAAAGAAATAAAAAAAAGAGATCATAAGAAAATTGGAAAAAAGTTAGATTTATACCATTTTCAATCTGAATCCTTAGGAATTGCTTTTTGGCATCCTAAAGGAGTTTTTATTTGGAATGAAATAGAAAATTATATTAGAAATAGTAATATTTCTTATGGATATAAAGAAATCAAAACTCCAATTATTGCAAATATTTCAATATGGGAAAAAACTGGTCATAAAGAAAAATATATTGAAAATATGTTTATTACAAAAACTGCAAATAAAAAATATGTTATACGTCCTATGAATTGTCCAATGTGTATTCAAGTGTATAATTACTATTTGCATAGTTATAAGGATTTTCCAGTTCGAATATCAGAGTTTGGTATTGTACATAGAAATGAAAAATCTGGTGCATTACAAGGATTAATGCGATCAAAAAGTTTTACGCAAGATGATGCACATATTTTTTGCCGAAAAGAAGAATTAGAAAAGGAATTAATTTCAATTATTGATCAAATTATTTCAGTATATCGTACATTTCATTTTAATATATTCGATATTAAATTAGCTCTTCGTCCTAAAAATCGAATTGGAAATGATTCAGTTTGGGATCAATCAGAAAAGATTTTAAAAAAAATTTTATTATTAAAAAAAATAAATTATATAACTCTTCCAGGAGAAGGCGCATTTTATGGTCCAAAAATTGAATTTCATTTAAAAGATGCCATAGGTCGCAGTTGGCAATGTGGCACGATCCAAATTGATTTTTTTATACCTAAAAAATTGAATGCATTTTATATAGATAAAAATAACACTAAAAAAGTGCCTATATTAATACATAGAGCTATTTTAGGTTCTTTAGAAAGATTTATAGGAATAATAATAGAAAATTACAAGGGAGAATTGCCTACTTGGATTTCTCCAATACAAGTTGTCGTAATGAATATTACTTATGAAAGTATTGAATATGCGAAAAATATTTACGATATACTAATATCAAACAATATTCGATCTGAACTTGATTTAAGAAATGAAAAAATTGGATTTAAAATCCGAACGCATACTTTATTGTATATACCATATCAAATAATTATTGGAATACAAGAAGCGCAAAAAAAAACTGTTTCTATTCGTACAAGAAAAGGAAAAAATTTAGGAAATATGAATATAAATGATTTTATTCAAATAATTCAAAAAGATATTAAAGAAAAATCTATTATATAATTATTATTTTAAGGAGAAAAAATTATTAAAATTAAAAATAATCGTTTTATTAAAGAATTAAGAATTAATTCTGCTATTATAGCAAATCAAGTTAGATTGATTGATTCAAAAGGAATACAACTTGGTATTTTTTTTCTATCTCAAGCACTTGAAAGAGCTAAATCTGATAATTTAGATCTTGTAGAAATTTTCCCTAATTCAAATCCTCCAGTTTGTAAAATAATGAACTATGGAAAATACCAATTTCAACAAATTAAAAAAAAAGCAGCTGAAAATAAAAAGCAAAAAAATTTAAAAACGACAAAAGAAATAAAAATTCGACCTTCAACAGAACTTGGAGATTATAAAATTAAAATAAAACATATGATTCGTTTTTTAAAATCTGGAAATAAATTGAAAATTACCCTTCGTTATAAAGGTCGTGAAATTATGTATCAAGAATTAGGAATTAATATGATAGAAAGAATTAAAGAAGATTTAAAAGAATATGCTTTTATTGAATGTCAACCAAAATTAGAAGGACGTCAAATCACTATGACACTAAATCCATTAAAAAAATAGATTATTTACTTTGTAATGAAAATTTATTACAATATTTTATTAAATTTAAATACAGAATTTTTTTAATAATAGTTTATTTTTATAAGGTATAACATGCCAAAATTAAAAAATAATAAAAGTGCATTTAAAAGATTTAAAAAAAATGGTTCAGGAAATTTTAAACATAGATCTTCTAATAGAAATCATATTCTTACTAAAAAAAAAACAAATCGGAAACGTTTCTTAAAAAAAATGAAGATTAATAATATATCTGATAAACCTGCAATAAAAAAAATGCTTCCAGTATAAAAATAGGATAGTAAAAATGACCAGAGTAAAAAGAGGAGTTACTACAAGACGTAGACATAAAAAAATTTTAGAAAAAACTACAGGTTATTATGGAGCTCGTAGTAAATTGTATCGAGTTGCAAAACAAGCTTTTATTAAATCTGGACAGTATGCTTATCGTGATCGTAAATGTAAAAAACGTATGTTTCGTCGTTTATGGATTACAAGAATTAATGCTGCTGCAAGAATTAATGGCATAAATTATAGTACTTTTATAGGTTCTTTAAAGAAAGCTAAAATTATATTAAATCGAAAAGTTTTATCTGATATGGCTGTTCTTGAAAAACAATCATTTCTTTCTATTGTAGAAGCAGCCAAAACACAATTGTTATAAAAGTATTATGTCTTTTCAGGAAATCAAAAATTTATTAAATTCAATAGAAAAAGAATCAAAAAAATTGCTTGAAAATGCAAATAATATAAAAGATTTATATAAAATAAAAGCGATCTTTCTTGGAAAGAAAGGAAATTTAAGAAGTATTATGCGTAAATTACCATATTTAAATGCAGAATCTAAGTTATATATAGGTAAACGAGTGAATACTTTAAAAAAAAATATTCAAAATACTATTATTGATAAAGAAAATTTATTTCAATTAATTAATATTAATAAAAATTCTTTGAAAGAAAAAATTGATGTCACTTTAACAGGACAAGGCATTCAAATAGGAAATCTGCATCCTATTTCACACATTCAAAATCTTATTGAAAAGATTTTTTTTCATATGGGATTTATTAATATTTCTGGTCCTGAAATGGAAGATGAGTATCATAATTTTGAAGCGTTGAATATTCCTAAAAACCATCCTGCAAGAGATTTGCATGATACTTTTTACTTAAGTAATGGTTTTTTATTAAGAACACAAACATCCAATGTACAAATCCATATTATGGATAAAGAAAAACCACCATTTCGTATTATTACATCTGGACGTGTTTATCGTAGAGATTTGGATATTACCCATACTCCTATGTTTCATCAAATGGAGGGATTGTGGATTGAAAAAGATATTAATTTTCCAAATTTAAAATATGTAATTATTGAATTTTTACAAAATTTTTTTACAAAAAATATTAAAATACGATTTCGTCCGTCTTATTTTCCTTTTACAGAACCTTCTGCTGAGGTAGATATACAATGCAAAAATTGCCAATCATATGGATGCCAAGTTTGTAAAAATTCTGGATGGTTAGAAGTTTTAGGATGTGGTATGGTACATCCAAACGTATTAAAAAATGTCGGCATTAATCCCCAAAAAATTTCTGGATTTGCTTTTGGATTAGGTATTGAACGTCTTGCAATGTTATTTTATGGTATTGAAGATATACGATGGTTTTTTAAAAATCAAAAGTCTTTTCTTGATCAATTTTAAAATATAAATATAAAATCATATTATGAAAATAAGTGAAAGATGGATTCGAGAATATATACAAACTAATTTGTCTATTTTTGACATCGGTGAGTTATTGACCTCTTCTGGATTGAATGTAATAAATATATTTCCAGTTTCTTTTTGTCTTCCCATGGTTTTTGTAGGAGAAATTTTTGCTTTAAAAAAAAAAAAAATTGATGGTAAATATATAAAATACATAAAAGTAAATATTGGAATTCATAAAAAAATAAATATTATAACTCAAGAAGAAAAAATAGAACTTGGTTCTAAAGTATGTATTGCTACAATAGGTGCTAGAATTTTTCCAAATATTGAAGTAAAACCTGTTGTATTTAAAAAAATATATTCATCAGGTATTTTATGTTTTAAATCGCACATAGGTATAAAAAATTTTAAAAAAAATGAAATTTTATATTTACCTAAAGATGCACCAATCGGTCATAGAATTGATAAATATTTAAATCTTTTCGATAATGTTATGGAAATAGAAATACCTGCAAATCGAGGAGATTGTAATAGCATTATAGGTATTATTAGAGAAATATCTGCAATTACAAAACAACCTATACATAATATTTATGAATTTCCTGAAATATTTCCAAAAATAGAAGATAAAGCTTGTATTCAAATAAAATCGAAAGAATTATGTCCTAAATATATTTCTCAAATTATTAAAGGAGTGGATTCTACAAAAAAAACACCGATATGGTTATCAGAGAAACTGAGGCATTCTGGAATTCAGAGTGTTTCAATTTTAGTTGATATAGGAAATTATGTTATGCTTTTATTAGGACAACCATTGCATATATTTGATTACAATAAAATTAAAGAAAAAATTTTCGTTCAATTTTCTGAAGATCAAGACCAAAAAATATTTGAATCTATTGATGGAAAAATTTTTCAAATTAAAAAAAATACTTTACTTGTTACTGATAATGAAAAAATATTAGCATTAGCAGGTATTATAGGTGGAAAATGTTGCAAAATTACTCAACATACTACTTCTATTTGCATAGAAAGTGCTTTATATGATCCAAAAAATACATTTGGAAAATATAAATATGGATTATGTACAGAATCTGAATTACGTTTTAGAAGAGGTATAGATCCTGAAAAAACAGAATATGCGTTAAAATTAGCAACAAATATAATTGTTGCACTATCTGGTGGAAAATCTGGCCCAATTGTAAGAAAAATTGAAAAATCGTATTTTTTAAAATCATCACTAATTATGATAAACTTATCTCAAGTAAAACAATATTTAGGAATAAATTTTTCAATTTTAGAAATTGAAAAAATATTAATGCGACTTCATTTTCAAACTGTTTTTAAAAATAATTTCAAATTAGTTATTAAATCTCCTATTTTTCGTTCTGATATTCATTTTTCTGAAGATGTCATTGAAGAAATAGCAAGAATATATGGATATCATAATATTCCGTCCTTACCTCCTAAAGGAAAAATTTTATCTGAACAAATTCATAATTCATTTAAATCTATAAAATATAATATACAACCCAATAAAATTAAGAAAATTCTGATAAATAGAGGATATCAAGAAATTATTACTTATAGTTTTATAGATATGAAATATTATAAATTATTTTCTGATGAAAAAGTATTTATTAAAATAATAAATCCTATTTCTAAAAATATGTCTGTATTAAGAAATAGTTTATTGCCAGGACTTTATAAGAGTCTATCTGAAAATATACATCATCAACATAAAAGCATTCGTTTTTTTGAATTTGGTTCATGTTTTTATAAAAATATAGAAGAAAAATATATTTCAGGTATAGCTATGGGGGAAATTCAAGAAAATAATTGGGAAACACATCGAAACATTAATTTTTATACAATAAAATCAGATATTCAAGCTTTTTTATCTTTAACAAAAAAAGAAAAAAAATTTAATTGGATTAATGATATATCTTTTTTACCTAATTATGCACATCCTGGATGTTCTGCAACAATATCACTAAATAATCAATTAATTGGTTTAATCGGAAAAATTCATCCAAATATCATAAAAAAAACATCAGGAAAATATCAAGATATATATTTTTTTGAAATAAAATATAATATATTGTTTCAATATCCTATTAAATTTTCATCCAAAAATATATCGAAATTTCCAAAAATTCAAAGAGATCTATCTATAGAAATAGATATTAATATTTCTTCTTTAGAAATAATTAATTTTATAAAAAAAAGAATACATAAAAAAATATATCAAGATATTTTCGTATTTGATGTCTATAAAAAATATAATTCTTCTTTGAAGAAGAGCATAGCTTTGAGGATTATATTTCAATCTTTTGATCGAACATTAAAAGATAATGAAATTAATAAAATAATAGAAAATATAGTTTCTGCTATATATGAAAGATATAATGCAAAAATACGAGGAATATCATAAATTGGTATAGATTCTATTAATTTTTCATTAAATAGTTAATTTATTTTATTTTAAAATTGATCTTTTAATTTTCGAATCAGAGAAAATATATCAATTTCTTTTGAAGATTTTATATCACGATTTATTTTTTTTAAAGAGTTTTTTAATTCTTTGCTTTGACATCGTAAAAACGGATTAATTTTTTTTTCTAGAAAAATATTACTAGGCAAGGTGATTATATTTTTTTTGCGTTTTTTTTTTATTTCATAAAAATAGTTGTATATATCTATATTGTTAGGTTCTAGAGAGAGTGCAAATTCTAAATTTTGCAAGGTATATTCGTGAGAACAAAATATTTTTGTTTTATTAGGAAGAAACAATAATTTTTGCAATGACAGATACATTTGTTTTGCAGTTCCTTCAAAAATACGTCCACATCCTCCAGAAAATAATGTATCTCCAGAAAATAAACAGTAATCTGTATAATAAGATATATGGTCTAATGTATGACCAGGTGTTTTGATGATAGAAAATTTCTTGTTAAGAGATTTTATAAAAATTGAATTTTTATTAATGGTAGAAATAATATTTTTATGTAAAAAATTATTATAATTATAAGGTATATATAAATTAGATTTAGAATATATAGATATTAATTCTTTTATGCCTCCTGTATGATCATAATGATGATGAGTTATAAGAATATCGGAAAGATTAAAATTATATTTTTTTAAAAAATTTAAAACAACATTTGCATCTCCAGGATCCACTATAACACAATTATGAGATTTTTTTAATTTAACAACCCATATATAATTATCTTGAAAAGAGGGCAAAGGAATTATTTCAAACATCTTAAATAACATATAAAACATAAAATATCATTTTATATATTTATAATATGTTCTTTTTTAAAAAAGAGCAATATTTTATCTTTTTAAAAAGATAAAAAATTTAAAATTTTATATGTATTGATTTTGAAAATTAAGATATATTATTGATATAAATATAATTTAAATATTAATAAAAATATTTAAACAAAAAATATATATATAGTATAATGAAGTATGTTAAAATTTTTACAGATGGTTCTTGCAAAGGAAATCCAGGTCGAGGAGGTTGGGGGGCTTTATTAAAATATGAAAACGGAGAAATTAAAGAATTAAAAGGCAGTGAAAATTATACTACAAATAATCGTATGGAATTAAAAGCTGCTATCGAAGCATTATCTTCTTTGAAAGAAACTCATAAGATTACTCTTACTACTGATTCAAAATATATGCAAAAAGGAATGACTAAATGGCTTAAAATTTGGAAAAATTTTGGATGGAGAAGATCAAATAAAAAAATAATAAAAAATTTAGATTTATGGAAAATTTTAGATGATTTAAATCAAAAGCATTATATTAATTGGTGTTGGATAAAAGGACATAATGGATATATTGAAAATGAATATGTTGATAAATTAGCAAAAAGAAATATATAAAATATTATTTAAATATATTGGGAATAAACTTATGAAAAAAATTGTTTTGGATATAGAAACTACTGGTTTAAATACAAATATTGGAGATCGTATAATTGAGTTAGCTTGTATCGAACTAATTGATCGCAAAAAAACAGGAAAATTATTACATATGTATTTTAATCCTGATCGTATCATGTCTCAAAATGTTATAGATATACATAATATTAACAATAATTTTTTGCTAGATAAACCACGATTCTCTGAATCCATATACGAGATTATGAGTTTTATAAAATCATCTGAACTAATTATTCATAATGCTCCTTTCGATGTTAAATTTCTAAATTATGAATTAAGTTTATTACAAGATAATCAATGGGGGAAAATTGAAGAACATTGTAAGATTTTTGATACATTAAAATTTGCTCAAAAAAAATATCCTGGCAAAAAAAATAATCTTGATGCGTTATGTAAACGTTATCATATTGATAATAGTTTACGTATAAAACATGGTGCTTTAATTGATGCCAAACTTTTAATGAAAATTTATTTAAAAATGACATCTGGACAAATTTTATTGTTTAATAAAAATTCATCTTTTTCTAAAAAAGAAGATATATATATAAAAAATAATCAAAAATTTATCCTTCCTGTAATAAAAGCAACAAAAAAAGAATTAAAATTGCATGAATTTTATTGTAAAATGCTATCTAATATATCAGGAGAAGATATTAGATGGATTTAATAATAGAAAATGATGTTTATATAAAAAATCTTCAAAAAATTGCTAATGATATATTATTGTTAGCAATAAAAAAAGGAGCTTCTCAAGCATCTGTTTCCATTAATTCTGGAATTGGAATGGAATTATCTGTTCGCATGCAAAAAATAGAAACAATACAATATCAAAAAGATCAAATTTTAGTTTTAACAGTATATTTTGGAAAAAAAAAGGGCAGTATTTCAATTACAGATATAAATATAAATTCTTTAAAAAAAGCATTATATATAGCATGCAAAATTGCAAAATTTACGGAAAAAGATAATTTTTGCGGATTACCAAAATCTAATGAATTAGCAAAAATTTGGCCTAATTTAGATATTTTTTACCCATGGAATTTATCAGTAAAAAAGGGAATTAAAATATTAATGGATTGTGAAAAAATTGCTATTGATAAAAATAGAAAAATCTGTAATTCGAATGGAGCTATTTTAAATACTTATAATAATATAAGTATTCTTGCTAATACTTATGGATTTAATCATGCATTTACTAGTTCATTATATTCAATATCTTTAGGACTTATAGCAGAAGAAAATAATATAATAGAACAAGATTATGAATATACCACAGCAAGATCACATCTTGATTTATGGCCTATAGAAAAAATAGCGAACTTTGCTGTAAAAAAAACCATAGCAAAATTAAATGCTAAATCTGTTGGAACAAAAAAAGTTCCTATAATATTTTCTGCTTTTACAGCAATATCTCTTATTGATCATTTTATTAAAGCAATAAGTGGTGAAAATTTATATCAAAAAATATCTTTTCTTAAAGATGCAATAAATACTATGATTTTCCCAGAATGGTTTGAAATTATAGAGGATCCTTTTATTCCTAAAGGAATAGGAACTACTCCTTATGATATGGAAGGAGTAAAATTGAAACAAAGAAAAATTGTAGAAAATGGTTTTTTAAAAGAATTTATACTTGATACTTATAGTGCTAGAAAACTTGGATTACAAACAACTGGAAATTCTGGTGGAATACACAATTTAATTATAAAATATAATCATACCGGAGGAATTTCTTCTTTAATAAAAGATATAGATTATGGACTGATTATAACAGAATTAATGGGATCAGGAGCAAATATTTTAAATGGTGATTATTCAAGAGGAGCAAAAGGATTTTGGATAAAAAATGGAGAAATTTTACATGCTGTTAATGAAGTAACAATTGCTGGAAAATTACAAAATATATTTAAAAATATTCAATATATATCAAATGATATTGAAATGAGATCTTCAATAAGAACTGGTTCTATTATGATAAAAGAAATGACTATTTCTAGTTCATAATTTTTTTAATTTAATTATTTAATATATTTATATAGTTTTTAAAAAATTTCTTTAAATGTAAGGTAAGTATTTATGTATTTTAAAAAAATGATGTATATTTTTTTTATTTTTATAATGTGTTCAGGATGCAGTACATTATTACACAATAATGAACTTCAATATCTTCATCAAAAAGTAGAAAGAAAAGATTTTTTAAAAACTCCAAAAGGTATGTACAATCCAAAACTTCATCCTAAATATAGGATTTCTAGTTCTTTCCCTCACGTCTATAATATAGATTATAATGATAAAAAATATTTATTAATACCACCTAAAAATTAAAATATAAAAAAAATATTTTATAATATTGATATATTATAAGATTTCTTAGTATTAAAAATAATAAAAACTTTATATGATTAATATTTTAATTTGTAATATAGTTATAAAAATATGCCTAAAATTCAATCAATAAAAGGAATGAATGATATACTGCCCAATAAAACTTTTATTTGGAGGAAAATAGAAAATATATTTTCAAATATTTTTAATAAATATGGATATCAAGAAATTAGATTTCCAATATTAGAAAAAGCCAATCTCTTTTTAAGAAGTCCTGTAGAAATAACTAATAGTTTACAAAAAGAAATATATATTTTTCAAGACAAAAAAAATCATTATATTGCTCTTCGTCCGGAGGGAACTGCAGGTTGTGTCCGTGCCGGAATTGAACATGGATTATTTCATAAAAAAAAACAAAAACTTTGGTATATAGGTCCTATGTTTCGTTATGAACAACCACAAATGGGAAGATATCGTCAATTTCATCAAATAGGAGCAGAAACATATGGTTTTTCTGGTCCTGAAATAGATATTGAATTAATTTTAATGTGCAACAGATGTTTTAAAACATTAGGAATTTTAGAAAATATTAGATTAGAAATTAATACTTTAGGAACTTTTGATGAAAGAAAAAAATATTCTAATTCTTTAGTTGATTATTTTAATAAATATGCTAATGATCTAGATAACCAAACAAAAAAATTAATAAATAAAAATCCTTTGAGAATTTTAGATAAAAATAATGTTTCTTTAAAATCTATAATAGAAAATGCGCCTTTATTAGTAGATTTTTTAGGAAAAGAGAGTAGAAAATATTTTGAAAAATTTTGTCAATTATTAGAAATATTTAATTTAAACTATCAATTAAATCCTAGATTAGTAAGAGGTTTAGATTATTATAATCATACTGTCTTTGAATGGATAAATAAAAAAAAATTTGCTCAAGGAACAATTTGTGCAGGAGGAAGATACAATAATTTAACGAAGGAACTAGGTGGTGGGAAAATACCTGCTATAGGAATGGCTATAGGTCTAGAAAGATTAATGTTCTTAATAAAAATATGTTCATTAGAAAAAAAAATAAATATCTATTTTATATTAGAAAACCAATCGCTATGGATTAAGGCATTAAAAATTTCAGAATCTATACGAGATCATATTTCAAATATAAAAATTGAAATTAATGATAGTTATAGAAGTATTAAAAGTCAATTTAAAAAAGCAAATAAATATAAAGCAGATTATGTTGTTATAATAAAAAAAAAATTAAAACATGAAAATAATATTTTTTTAAAAAAACTAAATTATATTAAAAAACCAGTTGCTATTAATTCTCAAAAATTATTAAAATATTTCATTTATGTATATAAAAAATAAAATAGTTTTAAACTAAATCACTTATTTTATGAAAAATAAATTAAAAATTATTAAAAAATACACTATTCAATTTTATTTATATGCAATGTTTTTTATAATCTTATGTTTAGGAATAGGATTTTTTTATTGGAATATTAATAATTCAAAGAACCAAGAAAAATCTTATAATTCTTCAAGATTATACCAAATAATATTATTAAATTCTTTAAACAATAATAAGTTTTTAGTTTTAAAAAATATAGAAAAATTAATTTCTTTATATCCTAATTCAATATATTCTATTTTTGCTCATTTTATTCAATCTCGATATCTTGTGGAAGATCATAAATATATCAAAGCAATAAAATCATTAAAATGGATAATTCATCATTCTTTAATAGAAGATTTAAAAATTATAGCTTCTATTCGTTTAATACGTATTTTTATTGATTTAAATTATCCTAAAAAAAAAATATTTTCTATAATGGAATATATAGATAAAAAAAATTATTTTGAAATATTAAATATTTTTCAAAAATATATATATTATAAAGAAAAAAATTTTAAAGAAATAAAAAAAATTTCAGAAAAAATAATATCTAAAAAAAATAATAATCTTCAAAATATTTTTTCAAATTATTATCAAAATTTTTGTTAAAAAATGCTATTTTTTTTTTGAAAAATATTTAAAGTGTACAGAATCATAGATTATTTTTTTATAAATTTCATGAATAAAATACCTATTATAGCTTTAATTGGGCAACAAAATGTAGGGAAATCAACATTATTTAATGTATTAACTCATTCTCGAGATTCACTTGTTTTAAATATACCAGGAACAACAAGAGATCGAATATATGGATCAGGATATGATAATAATCAAAAATATATTTTTATAGATACTGGAGGAATAAATGATGAAAATTCAAAAATGCAAGAATTGATCAATTATCAAACAGAATTAGCCATTAAAGAATCTGATCTTATTTTATACATTATAAATGGAAAAAAAAATATTTCTCTTAATGATAAAACTTTAACAAAAAAAATTAGAAGTATAGGAAAATTATGTATATTAATTATTAATAAAATAGATAATCAAGATCTAGAATTAGCTAAATTAAATTTTTTTGATTTAGGTTTTTTAAATATTATTGCTATTTCAGCTCTACATAAACGTAATATTTATTCTTTATTCAAATGTATATCTCAAAATATTTCTCAAAAAAAAAATTCTTTGAAACAAGTATCAAAAAAAATATTAATAAAATTTTCTATTATTGGTCGTCCTAACGTAGGCAAATCAACATTGGTTAATAAATTAGTTAACCAAAATCATCGTGTATTAACAAATAAAATTTCTGGAACGACAAGAGATAGTGTATCCATTTATTTAGAAAAAGATAAATACAATTATATTATTACAGATACAGCTGGTATAAGAAAAAATGGAAAAATAAAAGAAATAACAGAAAAATTTGCAATTTTAAAAACTTTTTCTTCTATAAAAAAATCGCATATTTCAGTTATTATCTGTAATGCAGAAGAAGGATTAAAACAACAAGACTTACATATTTTAAATTTTTCTATGAAACTAGGAACTAGTATATTATTAATTTTTAATAAATGGGATTGTATATCTTTAAAAAAGAAAAATTATATAAAAAAAGAGTTAACAAAACGTTTTTTATTTACATCACAATTTATTAAAATTGTGTTTATTTCTGCATTATATGAAAATAATTTTAATTATTTATTTAAAATTATAAATAATATTTATTATCATTCTAATCATAAATTTTCCACACAAAAACTTACTAAAGTACTACAAGAAGCTGTAAAGAATCATAAACCACCTTTAGTTTGTGGAAAAAAAATAAAATTTTATTTATCTCATTATATAGGTAATAATCCTTATAAAATTATTATTTATGGGAAAAGAACAAATTATATAAAAAAATCTTATATAAGATATCTTTCATCTTTTTTTAAAAGATCTTTTAAATTAATTGGAATCCCATTTGAAATAAAGTTTAAAGAAAAATAATTTATATATTTTTTATTTTTCTTCTAAAGATTTTATCTTTGTATATAATTCTTTATTAAAGACAAAAAATTATAATATACATGAACATTGAAAAAACTTTATTTATTTTAAAACCAGACGCAATTCAAAAAAATATCATTGGGAAAATATATGATCGATTAGAATCTAATGGATTAAAAATTATAGCTTCCAAAATGATTTATATTGATAAATATACAGCTAGCAAATTTTATATGATACATAAAAATAAAGATTTTTATATTAATTTAATTAATTTTATAAGTTCTGGTCCAAGTATAGTAGGAATATTAGAAGGGGAAAATGCAATTTTAAAAAATAGAAAAATTATAGGATTTGCAGATCCCAAAAAAGCATCTCCAGGAACCATACGTCATGATTTTGCTGAGAATATTGATTCTAATATTATACATGGATCAGATAGTATAAAAAATGCAAAAGAAGAAATTAGATTTTTCTTTAGTAAAACAGAAATCTATTCTAGAATAGAATAATATATTTTAGTATATTTTATAAAAATATTTTAATTCCTTGATTATTAATAATAAGAATAATGTTTAAAACAATTTCATATTTTTTCGATTCTTATAAAGAATCTAATCTTTTTTATATATTTCTCATAATACCAATAGGAATTGGAATATTTATTTGTAGTTATTTAATAAATTTTATTTATAAAAAATATATTATACGTTTTATAGAAAAAATATTATTACAGTCCCAATATAAATTGGGGAAAATACTTATTCGCTTTAATATATTTTCTAAATTATCTTATTTAATACCAATATTATTAATTTATCTTTTTTTAAATTTTTTAATTAATTTTCACATAAAATATATATGGGTTAATATTTTATTATTTGAATTACTGAAAATAACTACTATTTATATATTATTTGTAGTTTTATATTTTTTTATGAAATTACTTAACGCTTTGGAATATTATCTACATACATTAAAACATGCAAAAAAACATCCTATAAAAAGTTATATACAAATTATTAAAATTTTTATTTGGGGAATTATTACAATTTTTGTTTTATCAGAATTTATCCAAAAATCCCCATGGGCTTTTTTTACCGGTTTAGGAGCAATTTCCGCTATTTTTATGCTTATTTTTAAAGATACAATATTAGGTTTTGTTGCAAGTATACAAATATCAGCATATGATATGGTAAAATATAATGATTGGATTACTATACCTAATTATAATGTGGATGGAAATGTTATTGAAGTATCTATAAATACAGTTAAAATAAAAAATTTTGACAATACAATTGTTTCTATTCCTACCCATATATTGATAAATCATAGTATGAAGAATTGGAGAGGAATGTATGATTCTGGTGGAAGACGTATTAAAAGATCTATCTATATTAATATCCATAGCATAAAATTTATTGATGAATTTTTTCTATCTAAATTAATAGAATCTTTTTATTTTGCAGAAAAATTTAAATTAAAACTAATTAAAATAAAAGAAAATAATAAAAAAAACCTAAGAAAAAAAAATCAATTAACAAATGTTGGATTATTAAGAATATATATTAAATTTTTTTTAGACAAAAATTCAAAAATTCATAAAAATATGACTTTCTTAATAAGACATTTGCAATCATCTTCCAAAGGCTTACCTATTGAAATATATATTTTTACAAAAGATACTATATGGAAAAATTATGAAGAAATTCAGGCGGAAATTTTTGATCATTTATTTGCTATAATACCAATATTTGGTTTGAATATTTTTCAAGATATTTATAACAATTAAATTTGATCTGAATTTTTATTAAAACTTTAAAATTCTTAATGGAGTAATTATAGTAGATAAAGAAAAGTCCCAATCTCTAATTACAAATATTCTATTCCATTCTTGAATATCATAAGCGCATCCAATTATTTTGGGGATAATTTTAGGAAATTTTTTAAATATTTTTAGAGTATTATCGTAATATCCACCTCCCATTCCAATTCTATTGCCATTTTTATCAAATCCAACAATAGGCAAAATTAATAGGTCTAATTCCCAAATAGATAAAATTTTATTAGCATTAAATTTAGGTTCTAAAATTCCATATTTATTTTTTTGTAAGATTGTATTTTCTTTATAAGGTAAAAAAAAAAGTGTTTTTTTATGAAAAGGATGTAAAATAGGTAAATAACAATTAATTTTATTTTTCCATAATCTATTTATAAAATAATGCAAATCAATTTCATAATCAAAAGCATAATATACAGCACAAGATTTTATAGGTTTATTTTGTAAATATTTCATAAGATTTTTATCTAATTGATATGCAGCATTTTTTCTTTCCAAAATTGACAATAATTTTCTTTTTCTTCTAAGAATCAATCGTATATTGTTTATATTTTCTGAAAATATCATTTTTATTTTCGAAATAAAGTATAACTTTATAAGTTCATTATATTTAATATTTATATATAATAAAATATATATATAATTTTTTGTTCATTTTTTAAAAAATCTTTAATATAGATAATAAAAAAATTGTTTTAATATAAAAAAAACATAAAATGATTATATATCATACACCAAAGATAATTTATTTATTATAATAAAATGAAAGTAGATATTGCTATTGTAGGAGGAGGAATTGTTGGATTATTATCCTCATATATATTAAAAGAAATAGGATATAAAGTTCTAGGATTAGAATCTAAAAATATTGAAAATTATGATCAACGATATATCGCCCTTTCTTATACTTCGAAAGAAATTTTAAAATCTTTTCCAATCTGGAAATATATTAAAAGTATTTCTCAAAATATTACAGATATTCATATTTCAGATAAAGGCTATTTTGGTTTTACTCATATTTCTTCTAAAGATATAAATATACCAGAATTAGGATGTGTTGTTTCCTTATATAAATTAAATAAGATTTTAAAAAAATATAATAAGAAAAATTATTTATTTTCTGCAAAAGTTTTAAGTATTGATAATATAAATAACAAAGAAGTAAATATAAAATTTATATATAATCAAAAAATTAATGAATTAAAAGCAAAATTAATATTATTAGCAAACGGTTCTGATTCTCTTTTAATAAAAAAGTTAGGTATTAAAATCTACCAAAAATTATACAATCAAACAGCTATAGTAAGTAATATTGATTTAGAAATAAATCATAATAATGTTGCCTACGAACGATTTACTTCTACGGGTTCTATAGCTATCCTACCTTGTGCTTTTAAAAAAGCATCTTTAATTTGGTGTTTATCTTCTAATGATTCTAAAAAAATGATGTTACTTAATGACAAAGAATTTATACATAAATTACAAAATTTCTTTGGATATCGTTTAGGAACTTTTAAAAAAATAAGTAAACGTACATCATTTGATTTGCAAATGAGTTATCCTAAAAAATTAATCAAAAATCGAATCTTATTATTTGGAAATTCTGCACATCATATGCATCCTATAGCAGCACAAGGCTTAAATCTTACTATTAGAGATCTAAAATGTTTAGCAAATATAATAAATTTTCAGAATGATCCTGGAAATATTGATCTTTTAAAAAAATATATTTCTTTACAAAAATATGATCATTATTTTACTATTAAAACTACTGATTTATTAATAAAAATATTTGAATCTAAATCTTTTTTTCTTATATTTCTTAGAAATAGTGCTTTATTATTTTTTGATTATATACCTTTTTTAAATACTTTAATAGCAAAACATATGATGGGTATTAATGTATTTAATTTATTCAAAAAAGAATGTAAAATTTATGATTAATCATAAAGTAGATTTTATAATTGTTGGTGGTGGAATAGTTGGTTTATGTCTTGCTAATGGACTTATATTACAAAATTGGAAAGTATCTTTAATTGAAAAAAATGATATCCCCATATTTTATAAAGAAAATTTTAATACTAATTTTCGTGTAAGCGCAATAAATTTAATTGTAAAAAAAATATTAAAAAATTTTAATATATGGGAATACCTTAAAAATACGGGGATTGGATATTATAATAAAATATATGTATGGGATTCAAATTCTTTAGGAAGAATTATCATGAATGCAGAAGATGTTAATAATAAATATTTAGGTTATATTATATCTAACGTAAATATTAAGTATTTTTTATATAAAAATTTAAAAAGTTCGAAAAACTTTTTAGGTTTTTTTAAAACAAATTATTCTTATATAAGATATCAATATGGTACATGGAATGTAACTCTTTTTAAAAAAATTAGAATTCAGGGTAAAATATTAGTTGGATCAGATGGGTTTGATTCTAAAATTCGAGAAATTTTGAATATAAAAACTAAGATAGTTAAATATCACCAAACCGCTATTATAACTAATATAAAAACAGAAATTCTTCATTCAAATATAGCATATCAGGTTTTTTTAGAAACTGGTCCATTAGCATTTCTCCCTTTATCATATAGAAAACATTATTCTATTGTTTGGACTCTTAGTACAAGTAAATCGGAAAAAATATTGGCATTAAATAAAAAAAATATTGAAAAAAAATTAACTAATATTTTTCAAAAAAAATTAGGGAAAATTCAAATTCTATCACCACTTTTAACTTTTCCTTTATGCAGACACCATGTTGAAACTTATTATTCTAAACAATCTATATTAATAGGTGATGCAGCACATGTTATACATCCATTAGCAGGACAAGGATTAAATATTGGAATTAATGATGTAATACATTTTTTACAAGTTATAAAAGAAATAAAAAAAAGGAAAAGACCATTAGGCTTAAAAAGTGATCTACAAAGATATGAACAAAAATGTTATCAAACAAATAATACAATGCTTCATGCAATGAGCACTATTAATACATTATTTTCTAATAAGAATTTTTATTTAAGATTATTTCGATCTAAGGGTATGAATTTTATTCATTCTAATTTTTTTTTAAAAAGTTTTTTGATATATCAAGCAATAGGAAAAAATATATGTCTATAGATATTAAAAGTTTTGTTTATACATATGGATATTGGTTTATATTTTTAGGAGCAATAATTGAGGGTGAAACTTTTATGATTGCTGGAGGATTGGCAGCACAACAAGGACTTTTAGATGTACGAATTCTTATTGTATTGGCTATTATAGGAACAACTATACATGATAATTTTTTTTTTGGTATAGGCCAAATGTTACGAAAAAAAAAATTTTTAAAAAATATTAAAATCCAAAAAAAATTAAAATTGAGTTTATATCTTTGTAAAAAATATGGAATTTGGATAGTTATTTTTTTTCGTTTTATTTATGGAATGCGCACAATTATACCATCTGTTATTGGAATAATAAAATTTCCTTTTTTAAGATTCTTTATTTTTGATATTATTGGAGGTATAATTTGGTCAAGTTGTTTTATTTTAAGTGGATATTTTTTTGGGAAGGTATTAGAAAATATAATATATTATATTCATAAATATAAATTAATATATATATTTTCAATAATAATAATTATTATCTGTGTATTAACTATTTATTTTATTTTTCCTATTTATTTAAAAAAAAAAAAAAAAAATAATGATAGTTAAAAATTGGATTTTATCAAAGTGAGAAAAAAAAAAATTATTGAATTATTTTTAAAATCTAAAGAAACTGTAATCAGTTGTCCAATTAAATCTAAACAATATCAACATCCTCGTGTTTATTTATTTTTTGATAAAAGGGAATATGTTATATGTCCTTATTGTCAAAATTGTTACCATTTTAATAAAAAAGGACATTAATATATAATGAGTGAATATTTTTCATTAATTTTAATTTCTATAACATTTTCTAGTTTAATTATCTGTATTTTAGATCATTTTTTTTTTTTTAAATTACGAAAATTTTTTTTTATAAAAAAATATAAAAAACAAGATATTTTAAAACCTCCAATTATTTTTTCTTTAGCTAGTTCATTTTTTACAGTTTTTTTAATAGTATGGATCCTTCGTAGTTTTATAGTTATTCCTTATCATATACCTACGGGATCTATGTTGCCTACTATTCAGATAGATGATTTTATATTAGTTAATAAATTCTCTTATGGATTAAAATTTCCAATTTTAAATTTTCAGATTTTATCTATAGATAATCCTAAAAGAGGAGATATTATAGTATTTCGATATCCTCCATATAAAAAAATTAATTATGTAAAAACAGTTATTGGATTACCAGGTGATCATATTTCTTATGTTAATAAGCAATTAATAATTAATGGAAAAAGAATTCCTAAACTTTTAATTAAGGAAACATTAGAATTATCTAATTCTAAATTAAAATCTTTTTATTTAAAAAAAAAAATAAATCCATCTCTTGTAAGAGAATTTCAAGAAAATCTTTATGGGAAAAAACATTTAATTTTTAATAGTCCAATAGCTGATTCAGAAAATTTTCAAGATCTTATTGTTCCAAAAAATCATTATTTTGTTATGGGAGATAATAGAGATAATAGTCAGGATAGTAGATATTGGGGTTTTGTTTCTAAAAATGATCTTGTTGGAAAAGTCGTTCTAATTATATTTAGTTGGAACAAAAAACTTAAACATCCTAGATGGAATAGAATTGGAAAATTTATATAAAAAATCCTACCTTTCTATGAAGGATAGACAAAAATATATTGAAAAAAAAATGCATTATTATTTTCAAAATCTTTTTTTATTAGAACAAGCATTAACACATTCCAGTTTTGACAAAAAAAATAATGAACGTATAGAATTTTTAGGAGATTCTTTATTAGGATTTGTAATTGCAGAATCTTTGTATAATCGCTTTCCTTATGCCAAAGAAGGTGTATTAAGCCAATTTCGTTCTTCTTTAGTTGAAGGGAAAATTCTTGCAAATTTTGCAAGAAAGTTTAACTTAGGGAAAGTCCTATTATTAGGAAGCGGAGAAATTAAAAATCATGGATATAATAAATCATCAATTCTAGAAAATGTTTTTGAAGCAATTATAGGTGCTATTTTTTTAGATAGTAATTTTGATACTTGTCGTTTTTATATTCAAAAATGGTATAAACCATTATTAGAAAATATTTCTATAGATAAATTAAATTTTATAAACCCAAAAAGTAGATTGCAAGAATTTTTACAAAAGAAAAAATTAAATATTCCAAACTATCATATTATAAAAGAATATCCTTTAAATAATTTCTATGCAAAATGCATTGTCAATGAATATGATTATCAAACTATTGCATCCTCCACTACTAAAAAAAAAGCTAAGGAAAAAGCAGCTCAAAAAATGCTCAACTGGATTTTAAATGTAAAAAAATAGGAAAATAAGAAAAAATGGAAAAACAATATTGTGGTTATATCACTATTTTAGGAAACCCTAATTCAGGAAAATCAACATTGATTAATAAAATTTTAAAAAAAAAAATTAGTATTACTTGTCACAAAAAAAATACAACTAGATATAAAATATTAGGAATTAAAACCAATCATAATATTCAATCTATATATATAGATACCCCAGGAATTGATAATACAAAAAACAATATTATTAATTATCATCTTAATAAGATTTCTACAAGCAGTATATATCAAGATACTAACTTGATTATATATCTAATAGATATATCTAAAAAATTAAATAGTAATCATCATTTAATTAAAATATTAATATCAATTAATATACCAATAATTATAGCAATTAATAAAATTGATCAATTAAAAGATAAATCGAAAATTTTATCCATAATTAATTTTATATCTAAAAAAATTAAATGTTCAGAAATTATTCCTGTATCTGCAAAATATGGAAATAATATTAATGTATTAGAAAATACAGTTAATAAATTTCTTCCTGAAAGGGAATTTATTTATTCTAAAACAGAAACTACTACTAGTTCTGCAGTGTTTTTTATATCTGAAATTATTAGAGAAAAAACAATGCGATTTTTAGGAGATGAATTGCCATATAAAACTATGATTAATACTAATGTTTTTGATAAAAATAAAAAAAAAATAATAGCTACTATATTAGTAGAATCTAAATCTCAAAAAGCTATAGTTATTGGAAAAAATGGAAATAAAATCAAACAAATTAGTATGGCATCACGTATAGATATTGATAAATATTTAGGATATAAAATTTTTTTAAAATTATTTGTTATACATAAAAATAAATGGATATTTAGAAAAGAATTAATAAAAAGTTTGGAATATAATATTAAATAAAATTATTTATTCTGTATCTTCTAGAGTAAATAAATCTGTATCGTAATTATAAGAAAATAATTCAGCATATCTTCCCCAATCAATCATTGTAGTAATAATATGATCTGCTTCTTCTTTTGTAAAATGAAATTCTAATTCTTTAGTAAAAATTTCTTTATATGTCCGTTCTCTAGATTTTTTTCTTTCTTTCAATGTCTCTTGAATAAATTTAGCTAACGGTATATATTTTAACAGTAAATCAGCAATTATTATTTTCTTTTTTGTAATATCTGCTATTAAGAGTTCTTTACCTTTTGAATTCATATTAATATCTCCTTTTGAAATTTTAGATAACTTTAATACTGAAATTACTTCTAAAATAGGAAATAATGTATCGATATCTAATCTTACTTCATCAGCTAATTCTGGTAAATTAACGGATCCTCTTTTTTCTAACTCTGATACTGCTTCTAATAATCCAATAATTTCTCCAATTTGTACATCAGGTAATCTATAAAATAAATCTAATTTTTTTTGTTTGAGTTTTTTAGAAAAATTTTGATCTTGAGCTGCTGTCATTAAACGATATACTGTGTCAATCATTATAATAAATTTCTCATTTTGAGAGTTTCTTTCATGTGGATTAAGATTTACTATTAATTCTTTATCAATAGATCCTGGATTGCTTTTAAAAATTAAAATTCTATCTGACATTAATAGAGCTTCTTCAATATTATGTGTTATTAATATCATTCCTTTCATAGGAGGACTTTTTTCTTTTTCCCATATTTCTATAAGATCATTTCTTAAATTTTCTGCTGTTAATCCGTCTAAAGAAGAAAATGCTTCATCCATTAATAATAAATGAGGTTTTACAACAAGAGCCCTTGCAAATCCTACTCTTTGACACATACCACCTGATAATTCTTTAGGATATGCATTTTCAAAACCATCCATACCTATCATATCAATAGCTTTTATTGCACGTTCTTTTCGTTCTTTTTTAGCTATTCTTTTAGCTTCTAATCCTAATTCAACATTTTGTAAAACAGTTAACCAAGGCATTAAGGAAAAATTTTGAAAAACCATTGATATACCAGAAACTGGAGCATTAACTTTTTTACCTCTATATATAATTTCTCCATTAGATGGAGAAATAAGACCGGCAATAATTTTTAATAATGTAGATTTTCCTGAACCAGATTTTCCTACAAAAGCAATTCTTTCTCTTTCTTTCATAGAAAAATTAGTATTTTTAATAACTAATAATTTTTCTTTGTTTGTTTTAATAAATGATTTTTGTATATTTCTTACTTCTAATAATTTTTTCATTTAAATTCTATTCTGTTGTAAAACGAGATTTAGTATACTTATAAAGTGGTTTCCATAATATTATATTAATAAATATTATCCAAATACACATAATAAATATTCCTAATTTAATATTAGAAAAATTGCCTTTTATAGTGTTAATAGTAATATAACTACCTAATCCATGAGCAATTAATTTTTGATTTCCCCAATTAATTATTTCTGCAACAATACTTGCATTCCAAGCGCCTCCAGCTGAAGTTATTACGCCTGTAATCAAAGAAGGAAAAATTGCTGGTATTAAAAAACGTTTCCATTTTAACCAACCTTTTAAATGTATATTTTTTACAACTAATTTTAATTCTTTTGGGATAGATTTTGTTCCTGAAATAATATTAAATAATATATACCATTGTGTTCCAAATATCATTAAAGGTGCACACCAAATTTCAAAATTTAAATTAAAATGTATAATTATTAGAAAAGCAAAAGGAAAAAATAAATTTGCAGGGAAAGAAGCTAAAAATTGCGCTACTATTTGTATAGTATTAGTATTTTTTGGATGCAATCCAATCCAAACACCTATTGGAACCCAAATAAATGAACAAATTATAATTAATGAGAATACTCGAATAGCAGTAAAAAAACCAAGTTCTATTACATAAAAAAATGTATTTAATGAAACTTTTAATAAAAAAGAATTATAAAATATATTTACTATTTTAAATAGTATTAGAAAAATGAAAAAATACCAAAAAAATGTTATTAAATAAGTTTTTTTAATATTAATAGTATTAATATTAAATATTTTTGAACATAAATTATTATTAATAAATATATCTAGAATATTTCTCATAAAATCAAATAAGTATTGAAATACTTTGCCTCTTTGCAATATTTCAATTATCCAAGAATTAGATTTTATATATCTTGTATTTGTATAAAATTTTTGAGACCAGGCAATAATTGGTTGAAATAATAGTTTATTATATAAAAATATAATAATAGACATGTCTAATATAGCAAATATTATTGCAGAAATATTTTTTTTTTCTATTGCTAAAGCTATATAAGATCCTATACCAGGAATTAATATATTTTGATTGCCTATAGAAATAGCTTCAGCTGCAACAATAAAAAACCATCCTCCTGACATAGAAATCATGGAATTCCATATCAAACCAGGTATTGAAAAGGGAACTTCTAATTTCCAAAATCTTTGCCAAGAAGATAATTGATATAATTTTGTTACTTCAATAAGTTCAGCAGGAATTGTAATTAATGATTGATAAAAACTAAGAGTCATATTCCAAACTTGGGAAGTAAAAACTGCAAAAATTGCAGCAAAAGAAGGTCCTAACATAGAATTAGGGAAAAGAAACATAAATCCACTTATAGTGATAGATAAATAACCCAATACTGGAACAGATTGTAATATATCAATTAATGGAATTAAAATTTTCCCTATACTAGTATATTTTGCTGCTAATGTTCCAAAAATAAATGTGAAAATAAAAGAAAAAAATAATGCAATAAACATACGTAATACAGTTTGTATTGTATAATCAAATAAATTATTAATTTTTAATACAACTGTATGTTTCATATTTATAGGAATATTCATATCATTCCAAGCTTTTAAATAAGCAAATGCTATACAAAAGAATAAAAAGAAAATAATTATATCCCAAATATTAGGAATGATCTTTTTAATATGGGCAAAAGAATTAATCTTAGAAAAAAAGTTCTGCATCATACAGTTATCATAGTTAATTAATAAAATTAATATATTACTAATTTTTTATAATAAATAATATTTTATAATAATATATTTAATTTTTATTAAATATATTTATTTTTCAATTAAATGTCGTTTTTTTTTTATTTTTTTCCAAATATTTGCATCCTTTAAGGGACCAGATTTTTCTGTAATATTTGGCCATATTTGTGAAAATTTAGTATTGATATCTAAAAATATTTCTTGATCTTTTTGTATTTCGTCTTCAGAAATAATAGCTTTAACTGGGCATTCAGCTTCGCAAAGAGCACAATCGATACATTCATCAGGATTAATCACAAGCATATTTGGACCTTCATAAAAACAGTCAACAGGACATACTTCGACACAATCTCCATATTTACATTTAATACAAGGTTCTGTTACTATAAAAGCCATATAATTTTTTTGTAATGAATATCAATATTAAAAATATTATATAGATAAATTTTAAAGTTTAAATTTTTTTTTGTAACATTTGAACAATTTCTTTTGTTAAATTAGGATCGCTACTAGCAACAAAATTTCCGGATTTTAAAAAATTTTCTCCATATATATCCATAATACTTCCTCCAGATTCTTGTAATATTATAGATCCAGCTGCTATATCCCAAATTGGAGCATTAAAAGACCACATAAAATCTATTGTGCCACTAGAAATATAAGCAAGATCTAAAGCAGTAGATCCAGAATGTCGAAAAATTGCTTTTTTATTATATAAAGATTTTAATAAAGATAATTGTAAATCTATATTTAGATTACTTCTATTAATAGAAGTTGTATACAAACATCCTTGTAATCTTTTTGTTTTTTTTATACAAATTCTTTTACCATTACATAATGAAGGTTCTCCGGAAGAGGCTGTATACAATTCTTCTGTAATAGGATTATATATTATCCCGTATTCGGGAATATCTCTGAATAATTTAGCTATAGAAATTCCATAATAAGGAAAGCCATGTATAAAATTATATGTTCCATCTAATGGATCAATTACCCATTTATGTCTTTTATCTTTTCCTTTAATCTCACCACTTTCTTCAGATAAAAAACAATGATCTGGATAAATTTTTTTTAATATATGAAGAATTTTATTTTCTGATAAAAGTTCTACTTGATTGGCATAATCAATTGAAAACTCTTTATTTTTGATTCTTGAATGAGAAAGATAAAAAGAGGATTTTGAAATAATATTACCTGCTTTTCTAATCGCATCAATAGCAATGTTCATTATAGGACGCATTATAAATAACCTAAAGCTTCTTTAATATTATAAAGAAATTTTTAGTATATAATAATTGGTTATATATATAAATATAAATGGTATATTTAAATTGGATAATATTAGAATTATTTTAATTGAAACAATTTCTTCTTATAATATTGGTGCAGTAGCTAGAGCTATGAAAACAATGGGATTACAAGAATTGTATTTAGTCAATCCTAAAAAATTTCCTTCTGAAAAATCTTATGCTTTGGCTGTAGGAGCATATGATATACTAAAAAAAGTAGTTATAAAAAAAACTGTTTTAGAATCTATAAAAAATTGTGAATTAATTTTTGGTACTAGTATAAGAAATCGAAAATATGATTGGCCAACTATATCATCAAAAAAGATGGCTAAAAAAATTATTCATTATAAAAATAAATCTAATAGAAAAATAGCAATATTGTTTGGAAGAGAAGATAATGGATTAAGTAATCATGAATTAAAATACTGTCATTATCGTGTTTATATCCGCACACATTCTATTTATACATCATTAAATTTATCCCAAGCTGTTCAAATAATATCTTATGATATATATAATTATTTTATAAAAAAAAATAGAAAATCTTTTTCATATAAATTAAAACCCTTGGCAAATAAAGAAGTTGTTCAAAAATTTTATGAACATTTAGAAAAAGTTTTATACAAAATAAATTTTTTAAAATATAATAATAAAAAAAAATATATTTTAATATATAGATTTCAAAGGTTGTTTCAAAAAGCTAAATTAGAAACAGAAGAAATAAATCTTCTTAGAGGATTTTGTTCTATGATAGAAAAAAATATAAAAAATAATAACTATGATTACAAATAAATAGATTTATATAATAAAATTATTTAAAATCTTTTTTTATAATTTATTTAGTATAAATTAATTTAATTATGTTAAAAAAAACTATTTATTTAGATTATGCTTCCACAACACCTATTGACCCTTTAGTAACCCAAGAAATGCAAAAAATTCTAAATTTAGAAAATGGCTTATTTGGAAATTCTTCTAGTACACATATATATGGATATTATGCTAAAAAATATATTGAAAATGCAAGAGAAAAAATAGCAAAAACTATAGGAGCTGTAGATACTCATGAAATAATTTGGACATCAGGAGCGACTGAATCAATTAATTTAGCGATAAAAGGATATGTATATGCTAATTCCTATAAAGGAAATCATATTATTACAACAAAAATTGAACATCAATCGGTACTTAATACATGTAGATTTTTAGAAAAAAAAGGATTTTTCATAACATATTTAAAACCTAAATCTAACGGATTAATTGATGTTGAAGATTTAGAAAAATCTATTTCTTCTCAAACAATTTTAATTTCAATAATTTGGGTTAACAATGAAACGGGAATGATACAACCAATAAAAAAATGTGTAGAAATTGCAAAAAAATATGAAATTGCTATTCATGTAGATTCTGTTCAAGCAATAGGAAGATTAAATATAAATATGAATTCTCTTGAAATTGATTTAGCTTCATTTTCTGCCCATAAAATATATGGTCCAAAAGGTATTGGTGCTCTTTATATTAGAAGAAAAGGAAAACCGCAAATTAAATTGCAACCATTAATTCATGGAGGAGGGCATGAATATGGAATTAGATCAGGGACATTAGCAACTCATCAAATTGTAGGAATGGGTGTTGCATGCGAAATTATTTTTAATCAATTGCAAAAAGATTATTTGCATTTAAAAAAAATTAGAAATATTTTCCTTAAAAAAATTCAAGAATTTCCTAATATAATTTTACATGGAGATGTATCAAAAATGAGTCCACATATAGTCAATATTTGTTTTAAAAATATTGATGGAGAAGAACTTGTAACAAGAATGAAAAATATTGCAGTTTCAAGCGGTTCTTCTTGTTCTTCGTTAGAAATAAAAAAATTTTCACATGTATTATTTGCAATGGGAATTAGTATAGTTAATGCTAATAACAGTATTCGTTTTTCTTTCGGAAGATTTACCACTATTGATGATATTTATAAAGCTTTATATGAGATTAAAGTACAAATAAAAAAAATACAAAATTATTCATCATGGGATATTAATTTATAAATTTTTTATATTAGCAAATAAATTCTTAATATATCTGTTCTTTAAAGAAACAGTTTGATTAAAAACTATTTTTTTTTCAGGTTTATGATGATGTATATCAGCACAAAAATACCCAATTCTATAAAATTGATATATTGATTCAGGAACAGCATAATTTAGAGATGGTTCTAATTTAGCATTTTTAATAACCTTTAATGAATTTGGATTTAATGAAGATATTATATCTTTACATGAATTAGGATTTTTTATATTAAAAAGTTGATCATAAAAATTAATTTTTCCTAAAATTGCATATTTAGCAGATACCCAATGAAGAAAAATGGTAGGTTTTTCTTTATTTTTTATATTTTTTTTCTTCATTGTTTCTGGAAAATATTTACAATATAATTCCGATATTTCTCCATTAACATTATGGATAATTTTTACACATTCTATAATATATGCATACATTAAACGTACTAAGTTTCCAATAGATAATCCGTAAAAATTTTCGTCATTTTTTATTTGAAAATCAGAACGTTCAATATATAACTCTTTAGTAAATAAAATATTTCGCATTCCAAATTTTGGATTTTTAGGATGATTAGGAATTGAAATAGTTTCTTCAATTTTTTCATAATTTATAATAATTATTTTTAATGGATTAATAACAGCCATTCTTCTTGGAGCAACTTTATTAAGTTCATATCGTATTGTATTATCAAATAACGAAGAACTAATTATAGTATTGTCTTGTTTAGAAATTCCTACTTGCTCATATAATCTTCTAATAGCTTTAGGTGGACATCCTCTTCTTCGTAAGGCAATAAAAGTAGAAATGCGAGGATCATCCCATCCTGAAACAATTTTTTTATTTACTATATTTTTTAATTTTCTTTTACTTGTTAATGTATAATCAATATTAAGTCTAGAGAATTCTATTTGTTGTGGTTTGAATTTTAAATCACAATTTTTAATAAACCAATTGTACAAAGGCTTATGATCTTCAAATTCTAGCGTACATAAAGAGTGAGAAATGTTTTCTATAGAATCAGATAAGGGATGACTAAAATCGTACATAGGATAAATACACCATTTATTTCCTGTTCTAGGATGTTTTATGTTACGAATACGATAAATAATGGGATCTCGTAAATTTATATTATTTGCAGACATATCAATTTTAGCTCTTAAAGAATATTTTTTTTCTGCAAATTCTCCTGATTTCATTCTTCGAAATAAATCTAAATTTTCTAAGATTTTTCTATTACGATTTGGACTTGGTTTTCCTGGTTTTGTTAAAGTACCACGATATTCTTTAACTTCTTCAGGAGTTAAACTGCATACATAAGCTAATCCTTTTTTTATCAAGCTTTTAGCTAAAATATAAAATTTATCAAAATATTCTGAAGTATATTTTATATTTATACATTCAAATCCTAACCATTTAATATCTTTTATAATAGCATTCATAAATATTTTGTATTCATTTGAAGGATTTGTATCATCAAAACGCAAAAAACATTGAGAATTATATTTTTGAGCAAGTAAAAAATTTAAATAAATGGATTTTGCATGCCCTATATGTAAATAACCATTGGGTTCTGGAGGAAATCTTGTAATAATTTTAACATATTTTCCATTTTTTAAATCATTTTTTATGATTTTTTCTATAAAATTTGTATTTTGTATTGCTTTCATATAAAATTATTTGTAATATAAGATATTTTCTATTTCAAGATTATCACAAATAATATAAAAATATTAAATTAATTTATAGTTCGTTAAAAACACGAACTAAATTATTAATAAGTTTTGGTCCTTGATATATAAGTCCAGTATAAATTTGTAAGATATCTGCTCCAGAATATATTTTTTTCAAAGCACTTCTTTTACTATCAATACCACCAACGCCAACAATACTAACTTTATTAGCAAGATATTTTTTAAATAATCTAATACTATTATTACTGTATTTTTCTAAAAATTTTCCACTAATACCCCCCATATTATTATTATTTTTCTTACTCAAAAGATTGATTTTTTTTTTAGAAATTGCAAGTGTATTTGTTGCAATTACAGCATCAATTTTATAAAAAATAAATATTTTAGATAAATTTTTTATTTTTTTTTCATTTAAATTAGGAGAAATTTTTATCCATAAAGGTACTGTTCGATTGTATGTTTTTTGTAATTTTTTTCTTTCTAATGTAATAGCATTTAATAATTTAGATAAATTTTCTTCTTCTTGAAGATCATATATATTTTTAGTATTAGGTGAAGAAATATTGATTGTGATATAATCAGCATAATTAAATGCTTTTCTATAACAAAATAAATAATCATTAATAGCATTTTCTATTTTAGTATTACTATTTTTACCAATATTAATACCTAAAATTCCTTTATACTTTCTATTTTTTATTTTTTGAATGATATAATCAATGCCTTTGTTATTAAATCCCATTTGATTAAAAATCGATTCAGAAGATTTTATTCGAAATAATCTCGGTTTTTCATTTCCTTTTTGTTTTTTTGGAGTCGCAGTTCCTACTTCAATAAATCCAAATCCTATATTTCCTAATGCATCAATATAATCAGCATTTTTATCTAATCCTGCAGCTAAACCAATAGGATTAGGAAAATAAATTCCTCCAAAAAAAATAGATTTTTTACATTTTTTTATTTTAAATCGAATTCCTAAAAAATATATAAATTGTAATAAAGTTAAACAAATTTTATGAGAAATTTCAGGTGGCAATAAAAATAAAATTGGTTTTATAATTTTATAAATCATAAAAAATATTTTTTATTTATATATTTTTATATATTTTTTTTAAAAATACAAAGAAAATTTATAATTTTATTTTTCTAATTAAATAAAGAATATAATCATAATTAATTTGAATTATCTTTGTAAATTTATTAAACTTTTTTTTATTTATTATAAATTTATTAATAGATAATTATTATGTACAATTTTTGTTTCATACTATGAAAACATTGTTTTCCATGATTCCAGATAAAAAAAAAATTGATAGCGATAATTTTTTTTATTTTATTATACGAATATCTACTATTTTTTTAGCTTTTTTATTTTTAGGAATAGTATCTACTTTAATTTGGCACAGCAATATAAGTTTGGAAAAAATAGGAATAAATTTTATAACTTCTTTTAAATGGTCGCCTAGCAAAAATTGCTTTGGATCTTTAACTATTCTTATTGGAAGTTTAACGACATCATGTTTAGCAATGATAGTTTCTGTTCCCATAAGTTTAGGAATAGCAATTAGTATTACTGAATGGCTTCCTAAAAAAATTGGTGTTTTATTTTCAAGGTTTATTGAATTAATGGCTGGTATTCCAAGTATTATATATGGAATGTGGGGATTATTTATATTTGTTCCTATAATGTCAAAAAATGTTCAACCTTTTCTTATCCAGGTTTTTCAAAAAATTCCTATTTTAAATTTTATATTTGGAGGTATACCTATTGGTATAGGAGTTTTTACAGCAGGAATAGTATTAGGGATAATGGTTATTCCTTTAATATCATCTATGATAAGGGATATATTATATTCAATTCCTATACAATTAAAAGAATCTGCTTATGCAGTTGGTGCAACTAGATGGGAAATAGTGAAAAATATTCTTTTACCTTATGCAAGAGAAGGTATATTAGGAAGTATAATTTTAGGTTTTGGAAGGGCTATTGGCGAAACCATGGCAGTAACTTTTGTTATTGGAAATAGCCATAAGTTATTTTCTTCTTTATTTATGCCTGGAACAACAATATCTGCAACAATTGCAAATGAATTTTCAGAAGCCTATGAAGACATTTATCAATCTGCTTTAATTGAATTGGGATTATTATTATTTGCAATAACATTAATTATTTTAACAATATCTAGATACTTATTAAGAAGAACAAATAAAAATAAGGATAGATTTTTATGATAAGAAATATAAAAATTTCTAAAAAAAGATATATTAAACAATATATTTTTAATATTTTTTGTATAACATCTTGTTTAATGGGATCTTTCGGATTATTTTCAATACTATTTTCATTAATTCAAAATGGAATACCAGCTATAAATAAAAATATTTTTATAAAAAATACACCACCTCCTGGAATGGAAGGTGGGTTATCAAATGCTATTATAGGAAGTATTTGTATGACAGTATTTGCAATGCTTATTGCAATGCCTCTTGGTATATTTATTGCAACATACTTAGTTGATTATTCTCGAAGTAGATTTTCTAAGATTCTTAGATTTATTAATGATATGTTATTAAGTTCACCATCTATTGTAATAGGATTATTTGTCTATATTTCTGTTGTTCGAACTACAGGCCATTTTTCAGGATTTGCAGGATCAATAGCACTTTCAATTATTGCTTTACCTATGATTGTTCGTTCTACTGAAGATGTGTTATATTTAGTATCTCCTATGTTAAAAGAATCTGCGTTATCTATGGGAATTAAAAATTGGATTGTTACAATACGTATTGTATATAAAGTAGTTATACAAGGCATTATTACTGCATGTTTGCTTGCATTATCTAGAATAGCAGGAGAAACTGCACCTTTACTTTTTACTGCTTTAAACAATCAATTTGACAATCAAAATTTTTTTAAACCTATGGCTAGTTTGCCTGTGGTAATATTTCAATATGCAATGAGTCCTTACCAAAACTGGAGATCATTAGCCTGGTCTGGAGCTTTAATTATTACTATGGCAGTTTTATTTCTTAATGTATTAGCCAGAATGTTTGCAAAGGATTCAAATTAATGATTTTTATAAAAAATTTAAATTTTTATTATGAAAAAACACACATATTACATAATATTAATGTTTCATTTCCTAATGAAAAAATTACTTCTTTAATTGGTCCGTCAGGTTCAGGAAAATCAACTTTATTAAGATGTATAAATCGTGTATTTGAATTGCATTCAGGACAGAAAGCAACGGGAGAAATTTATTTAAATAAACAAAATTTATTAGATTCTAAAATAGATGTTAATATCTTACGAAAAAAAATTGGTATGGTTTTTCAAAAACCTACACCTTTTCCTATGACAATATATGAAAATATTGCTTTTGCTTTGCGATTACATGAAAATATAAAAAAAAAAGAATTGGATTATAGAGTAGAAGAATCATTAAAAAAAGCAGCATTATGGAATGAAGTGAAAGACAAACTTCACGAAGATGGTACTCATCTTTCTGGAGGACAACAGCAAAGATTGTGTATTGCCAGGACTATTGCTATAAAACCTTTAGTTCTTTTGCTTGATGAGCCAACATCTGCTTTAGATCCTATTTCTTCATCTTCTATTGAAAAACTTATTCTTGAATTAAAAAAAGATTTCTGTATATTGTTAGTAACACATAATCTAAAACAAGCAAAAAGAATTTCTGATTATACTATTTTTTTGCAAAATGGATATATTGTTGAACATCAAATTAGTAAAAATTTTTTCTCTAATCCTATTTTTGATAAAACAAAATTTTATATAAAAAATCATTGATAATATTTAAAAGAGATATATTTTATGATAAAAAAAAATTTTTTAAAATTAAATTTATTTTTAGTATTATTTTTTTGTACTAAAATTAGTTTAGCTTCATTGCAAATTGTAGGGGCTGGTTCTAGTTTTATATATCCAATACTTTCTTCATGGACAAAAATGTACAAAAAAAATAATGAAATAGAAATTAATTATCAACCTATTGGTTCTGGAGGAGGTTTGCATCAAATATATCATGGAATAATAAATTTTGCTGCTTCTGATATGCCTTTATCAAAAAAAGAAATACAAAAAAAATTAATTTTACAATTTCCAGGAATTATAGGTGGTATTGTACTTGTAGTAAATTTACATGGAATATTATCTAATCAAATGGTTTTGGATGGATGTACAATATCAGAAATTTATAATGGAAAAATACAATATTGGGATAATCCCAAAATTATACACTTAAATCCTGATTTAAAGATTCCTCATCATAGAATTATTACTATACACAGAGCGGATGGTTCGGGCACTACTTTTAATTTTACTTATTATTTAAGTCAAATTAATAAAAATTGGAAAAAAAATATTGGTTACAATACAACAGTACAATGGCCTGGAATAGGAATAGGAGCAAAAGGAAATGCAGGAGTTTCTTCGCAAATTTTGCATATTCCCTATTCAATAGGGTATGTTGAATATGCTTTTGCAAAACAAAATAATTTAACTATCTTAAAAATAAAAAATAAATCTGGAGAAATTGTTCAAGCTAATAAATTCACATTTTCTAATGCAGTAAAAAAAGCAAATTGGTTATCTGGATTTAATACATTATTAATTAATCAGAAAGGATTGCATATTTGGCCTATAGTAGCTGTTACATTCATTTTAATACCTAAAGAAGAAAATATAAATATTATAAAAATTATATTAAATTTTTTTAAATGGACCCATACTAATAATGCAAAGTTTATGGCAGATAAATTAGATTATATTGCTATTCCAAATAATATAGCCAAATTAATAGAAAAAAATTGGGATAATTTTCTTTATTTAAAAAATAAGAAATATTAAATTGAATTAAGATCCCAATTAATAGGAATTTTCCCCAAATTTTTTAAATATTTATTTGTTTTAGAAAAGTGTTTATTGCCCAAAAATCCTTTGTGTGCTGAAAATGGAGAAGGATGTGAAGAAGTTAAAATATAATGTTTATTACCATCAATAAATTTTTTTTTCTTTTTTGCATAGTTCCCCCATAACAAAAAAATTAAATTTTTATGTTTTGAATTTAAAATTTTAATAATATAATCAGTAAAAATTTCCCAACCTTTTCCTATATGAGATCCAGGATAATTTTTTTCTACACTAAGAACACTATTTAATAATAATACACCTTGTTTTGCCCAAGATTCTAAGCATCCATGGGAAGGAAAGGGATGACCTAAATCAGTATATATTTCTTTAAATATATTTTGTAAAGAAGGAGGTATTTTAGTTCCAAATTGGACTGAAAAAGATAAACCATTAGCTTGTCTATAAGAAAAATATGGATCTTGTCCTAAAATTATTACTTTAACATCTTCAAATTTTGTTAAATGCAAAGCATAAAAAAACTTTTGATGTGGAGGGTAAATAATTTTTCCATTTTTTTTTTCTTTAATTAGAAAATCTTTTAGAGATAACATGTACTCTTTTTGGAATTCCATATGTAAAAGCAACTTCCAAGTACCAAATAACTTTCCTTTTTTTTTCATTAATTAAATATTTTTTTTATTTTTTATGAATGATATATCAGGTCCAAATTTTTTTAGAGATATTACTGATGGATGATTAGAAAATTTATTAAAATTTTTTATAAATTTTTTTGCTAATTTATATAATATAGAAAAATATCGATTAGAATTTTTCCAAATATATATAGGATTAATCATATATTTTGTTAAATATTTTAATTCAATAGGAACTTGAAAATTAAAAATTGGAAAATTTTCAAATTTTGCATAATTAATACTATTATCTATAATAGCTTTGATAATATCGCGCGTCATTGAAATTGAAATACGTTTTCTATTTTTATTACGATTATCTTGTAACCATCCAGTATTTATTAAATAAATTTCAATTTTATGTCTGTCTATTTTTTTTCCTAAAATTTCTGTATATTTAATTGGATGTAATAATAAAAAGGGTTGAGCAAAACAAGCAGAAAAAGTTGATATAGGTTTGTTAATTCCTAATTCTGTACCTGTGATTTTTGCTGTATATCCAGATAAATATTGATACATTGCTTGTCCTTTATTTAGTTTGGAAATAGCTGGAAATACTCCATATGCATCGCAAGTTAAAAAAATAATTTTTTTAGGATGATTTCCTTTAGATATTGGTTTTGTAATATTTTGAATATGATAGATTGGATATGATGCTCTAGTATTTTGAGTTTTTGTATCGTCAAAAAAATCTATTGAATTATCTTTTTTTATTACAACATTTTCTAACAATGCATTTCTTTTTAATGCATTAAAAATGTCTGGTTCTTTTTTTGAATTAAGACCAAATAATTTTGCATAACAACCTCCTTCTAAATTAAAAATTCCTTTATCATCCCATCCATGTTCATCATCACCGATTAAAAAACGTTCAGAATCTGTTGAAAGAGTAGTTTTTCCAGTTCCAGATAATCCAAAAAATAAAATGGTATCTTTTTTTAATTTTCCTTGATTAGCAGAACAATGAAATGAGCCTATTCCCTTAATAGGTAAAAGGAAATTCATTATAGAAAATATTCCTTTTTTTATTTCTCCATTATATGAAGTTCCACCAATTAATGTCATTTTTTTTGAAAAACAAAAAGCAATAAAAGTTGAACTATTTAAATTTAATTTTATAAAATCTTTACATTTTGTTTTACACGCATTTAAAATTACCCAATCTGGTTGAAATTTTACTAAATCGTTTTTAGAAGGTCTAATGAACATATTTTTAAAAAAATGAGCCATCCAAGAAATTTCTGTAATTAATCGAACAGATAATCGTGTTTTTGGATTTGATCCACAATAACCATCCATAACATATAATGTTTTTCCTGATAATTGATTTGAAGCTAATAAATATAGATAATTCCATGTATCCAAAGATAAAGGTTTGTTGTCGGAACCATCTTTATGCCACCAAATATCATTAGATATGTTATTTTCAAAAACAATATATTTATCTTTTGGTGATCTTCCAGTATATAATCCAGTATCAATAGCAATAGAATTTAATTTAGTTAATTTTACTTTATTATCAGAATAAGAAATTTCATGAGCGAATAGTATCTCATAAGATGGATTATGAAAAAAGTTTTTACAATTTTTAATTTGATAATCTTTTAAAGATTTCTGAATAGAAATTATACTCATTCAAGAAAAAATATTGATTTATAGAAAATTAAGTATGCCAAATGTTTATGAAAAATCCCAGAAAATTTTTATAAAATTAAAAAAATAATGTTTTTTTTATAGATATATTTTTTCTTCTTCTTGCAGTTTTATTTTTGAAAATTATAATATCTTTCATTTATTTTGAATGTTATTCTTAATATATTATGAAAAAAGAAGCAAAAATTTTTTTCCCTAATAATAAAACGTATAGTATTCCAATATGTTCTGGAACTTTAGGTCCAGATATGTTGGATATATCTTTATTACATAAAAAAGGAATTTTTACTTTAGATCCGGGATTTTTATCGACAGGTTTATGTGAATCGAAAATTACTTTTATTGATGGAAATAAAGGTATTTTATTATATCGAGGGTATTCTATTGAAGAATTATCTAAATATTCTTCATTTCTAGATGTTGCATATCTTTTAATTCATGGAATATTGCCCAATCAAGTGCAAAAAAATATTCTTATAAAAAAAATTAATAGTTATGCGATATCATATGAAAAAATTTCAAAATTTTTTCAAAATTTTTCACATAATTCTCATCCAATGTCTATTATGCTTGGTGTTATTAGTTCTCTTTCTTCTTATTATAATGAAAAATGTGATATATCTAATATAAGAGATCGTTTAAATATTTCATATAATTTAATTTCTAAAGTAGCTATTGTTGCAGCTATGTGTTATAGACACAATAATCAATTGCCTTTTATAGAACCATCTCAAGATATGTCTTATGTTCAAAATTTTTTACATATGATGTTTTCTGATATTAAAGATAAAAATATTATGGATAATATCAATTCTAACTCAATATTTAAATATGCAATGGAAAAAATTTTGATATTACATGCAGATCATGGACAAAATGCATCAACTTCAACGGTAAGATTAGTTGGTTCAACCGGATCTAATTTATTTGCTTGTATATCTTCTGGAATTTCTGCTTTATGGGGATTTAGACATGGAGGAGCCAATGAAGCTGCTTTGGATATGCTGAATAAAATTAAAGAAATTAAAAATATTTCTAAATTTATTGCAAAAGCAAAAAATAATAATAATTCTTTTAGGCTTATGGGTTTTGGACATCGTATATATAAAAATTATGACCCTCGTGCACAAGTAATGAAAAAAATATGCAAAGAAATACTTTGTAAAAAAATAAAAACATTTAATAGCAAAATATTTGAAATTGCTATGGAATTACAATATATTGCTGAAAATGATTCATATTTCATTGAAAAAAAATTATATCCTAATATTGATTTTTATTCAGGAATAGTGATGAATGCTATAGGAATTCCTAAAAATATGTTTACAGTAATTTTTTCTTTATCTAGAACTATTGGATGGATTGCACATTGGAATGAAATGGTTAAAAATTCTAAATTTCCTCTTTATAGACCTAGACAATTATATACTGGAAAATCCTTTCAAAAATTTCCTAAAAATCTTAAGTAAAAATTTTTTAAAATATTATATCTAAATATTTTTAAGAATAAATAATTTGGATTTGATTTCTAGGGAAAATATTATATAAATCTTGTAACATATATTTATTATAAAAAATGTTGCTTTTTAAAAGAACAAGAGTTGTTTTTGTTTTATAAAGAAATTCTATAAGACACTTTTTTTCTTCTGTTAATTTTTTTTTATGATAAAAAATTATTTCTTTAATATTATTTAATAGTTTTTTATTGCATGTTTCTTTTAATATTAAGAATCTAATCTTTGAAATTCCTTGGAAAAGAATTTTTTCTAAATAATAAAATTCTTTACCAAAGAATTTCATCATTCTTTTTTCTTTTTGTATTTCAGCAAAAATTATATTATTGATTTTTAATAAATTTTCATAAATATAAAATATTTTTTCACTTACAAAAATTTCTTGTTTAGAAATAGAATCGTCTAATAATAATGAAATTATAAAAGTATTATTTCGAGTTTTAATACGATAAATTTTGGAAATAATCCCTGAAACTCTTATCTTTTTATTATTACAAATTTCATGAATTTTTCCTAACGGGGAAATAGAAAAATATTGAAAGTATTCTAAATAATATTTCATTGGATGATCAGTTAAAAAAAATCCTAAAACACGTTTTTCTTTTAAATTTCTTTCTATAGGAATATCAATTAATTCTTGAAATGCTTTTTTATTAATCAAATCGATTTCATAAGATTTATTAAAAATATCCTGTTGACCAATTTTAAAACTATTTTTTTTTTGTTCTACAACTTTTAATATATTTGGTAAATTAAATAACATAGATCTCCGATTATTATGCATAATGTCAAATGCTCCTGCATCAATCAAAGATTCCACCGTTCTTTTATTAACTATATGTAAATCTACACGATAACAAAAATCAAATAAATCTTCATATTTTCCATATTTATCACGATTATATATAATATTCTGAATCGCTAATTTACCAACATCTTTAATTGCTCCTAATCCAAAAAGAATATTTCCATTTTTTATTGTAAATTCATAACTACTTTTGTTAATATTTGGTTGCAACAATTTAATTTTCCGATAATTTAACTCTTCATAGAAAATAGAAATTTTTTCAAAATTGTCCATTTCAGATGAAAAAACAGCTGCCATATATTGTATGAAATAATGAGTTTTGAGCCAAGCTGTTCTATATGCTATCAATGCATATGCAGTAGAATGTGATTTATTAAATCCATAATTCGCGAACTTTTCTATCAAACTGAATATAAAAATAGCAGTATTTCTGTCAATATTATTTTTTACAGAACTTTCTATAAAAATTTTTCTTTGTTTATTCATGATTTCATATTTTTTTTTCCCTATAGCACGAAGCAAAAGATCAGCATTTTCTAACGTATAATTTCCTAATTTCTGAACAATTTGCATTATCTGTTCTTGATATAAAATTATACCATAAGTAGATTTTAAAATTTTTTTTGTTAACGGATGAGGATAAATTAAAGAAGATTTTCCTTTTTTTCTATTAATAAAATCATCAACCATACCAGATTGCAAAGGTCCTGGTCGAAAAAGCGCTAGTAATGCCACAATATCTTCAAAAGAATTTGGTTTTAATCTTCCAATTAATTTTTTCATTCCTGGAGAATCTAATTGAAATATAGCTCCAGTCTCTTTTTTCTGTAATAAAGAAAATGTTAATGAATCATCTAATGAAATATCTGAAAGAGAAATTTTTTTTTTTAAAAAAAAATTAATATTATATACAGCATTATTAATAATAGTTAAATTTCGTAAACCTAATAAATCGAATTTTACTAATCCTATGCTTTCAATATCATCTTTATCATATTGAGAAATAAAATTTATATTATTTTTTTCACAATAAATAGGCAAAAAATTTACAAGATCCGAAGGAGCTATAATTATTCCGCCTGGATGCTTACTTATATTTCTTATTGTACCTTCTAATTGCATTGCTATATCAATTATTTTTTGTACTTCTATATCTTCTTTATAACGTTTAAATAATATAGGTTCTTGATTTAAAGCTTTATTTAAAGTAATGCCAACAGTAAAGGGAATTAATTTAGCAATACTATCAACATATTGATAATTATAACCTAAAACCCGCCCTACATCACGAATCGCAGCTTTAGCTGCCATAGTGCCAAAAGAAATAATATGACATACTGATTTCCTTCCATAAAGTTTAGAAATATATTCAATTACACGATCTCTTCCTTTAATGCAAAAATCAATATCTAAATCAGGCATAGATAAACGTTCTAAATTTAAAAAACGTTCAAAAATAAGATTATATTCTATAGGATCAATATCTGTAATTTTTAATACATAAGCCACTAAAGATCCAGTACCTGAACCTCGACCAGGTCCTACTGGAATTTTTTCTTTTTTTGCCCATTGAACAAAATCAGAAACAATTAAGAAATATCCTGAAAATTTCATAGAAATAATAATTGATAATTCAGCATTTAATCTTTTAATATATAAAGATCGAGTATTAAAATTCAATTTCATTTTTTTAATTCTTTCTTCTAATCCTTTATATGATATATATTTAAGATAAGATGATTCATCCATGGAATTAGGAACAGAGAAAGAAGGCAATAAATTTTTTTTTAAATCTATAATTAGATTACAACGTTTCGCAATTTCAACAGTATTTGATAAAGCTTCAGGAATATCAGAAAATAAATTTTCCATATATTCTGAAGAACATATATATTGTTCCTCAGAAAAATTTTTTTTATTTTGATCATTAATATTCTTGCCATTACAAATATCTATTCGTATTTTATGTATATTAAACTCTTTTTTTGTAGGAAAATACACATTTTGTGTAGCAACAATTGGTATATTGTATTTTTCAGAAAAATACAAAACTCTTTGAATATAAAAATCTTCATACTTTTTATTTGTTCTTGTAATTTCTATATAAAATCGATTATCTGGAAAAATTTTTAGCCAATATTCCAAACATTTTTTTGCTAATTCCTCTTTTTTTTTTAGTAAATAAAATCCAATATTTCCATGTAAACCTCCTGATAAAGCGATTAAACCTTGTAAATTTTCTTTTTTTATCCAATTTAATTGTATTAATGGTATACGATATTCATACTCTGATTTAATATATGCTTGGGAAATTAAAGAAATTAAATTTATATAACCCTCTCTATTTTGACAAAGTAAAGTAATTAAAAAAGGTTTATTTTCATTTTTTATCCATATATCTGCACCTAAAATAGGTTTTATTCCTGCATTTATAGCACTACGGTACCATTTAATAGAAGCAAATAAATTTACATGATCAGTTAATGCTGCTGATTGCATATTTAAAAATTTTAATCGATTAATAATCGTATCAGGCGAACCTAAACCACATGTAATGGAATACTCACTGTGAATTCTTAAATGAACAAATTTATTTTTTAATACATTCAAAGTACAAACTATTCAATAATAATTATATACAATAAATTGTATCAAAATTAATTTAGTAAATACTAATTAAATTTATCTTTATATTTCAAATAAAAAAAATACTATAATAAATATTATACAAAAATTTTTTTACTTAAATTAAGTTCTAATTTAGAGTTTTTCCTTTATACTTAACATTAAGTATACTTTATAAAAAATTTTTCTATACAATTAATGATTATTTTTTACACTTTAATATTTGTTACTACTGGTATAATAACTGGTATTATATCTTCTGTATTTGGAATGGGAGGAGGCACTATAATAGTACCTATTTTTTATATATTTTTTTATTTTCAAGGTTATTCTAATTCTATTACAACAAATATATCATTAGGATCTTCTATGGCCGTAATGTTATTTACTGTAATTGGTAGCATAATAAAACATTATCGTGAAAAAAATATATTATTACAGTATGTAAAGCCTATGTTTCTTTTTGTAGGTATTGGAGCTATATTAGGAATAATATTTCATTATTATTTTCATCATTATAATGATTTTTTTCATTATATTTTTTCATTTTTTATTTTATCAATAATTATTTATGCAATTTTTAATAAAAAATTTACTCATTCTATAAAAGTAGAAAATAAAAATTCTATTAAATTTAATTCATTTACAAGAATAATAGTAGGATTATTCATAGGAATAATATCAATACTTTTAGGTATCGGTGGTAGCGTTATTAGTGTTCCTTATTTTAGAAAACACGGATTACCTATGATAAATGCATCTGCTTGTGCTTTATCATTAATACCTATTGTTTCTATTTTTGGTTTAATAGGATATATTATTAATGGATGGAATATTTTAGGATTACCACCATATTCTATTGGTTTTGTTAATGTACCTGCTGCAATTTTTATAATAATAGGATCTTTTATAGGTATATCTATAGGAATTCATTGGACCAAAAAAATAAAAGACGAAATTTTAGCTAAAATATATATTTTAATATTATCAATAATATTTTTATCAATGTTTTTGATATAAAAAAATAAAAATATATATTACTTTAATTTTTTTTAATCAGGAAGATAAAGGTCTGTAATTTTTTTTTCAAATATTTCTGTAGCCATAGGAATAGTTTCTGATAATGTTGGATGTGGATGTATAGTTAAAGATATATCTTCAGCATGAGATCCCATTTCTATTGCTAGAGCTGATTCAGAAATTAAATTTCCAGCATCAGGTCCAATAATACTACATCCAATAATATTTTTATTTTTTTTATCAAAAATAATTTTTGTCAATCCTTCATTTCTACCTAAAATTAAAGATCTACCATTTGCCATCCACGGAAATATTCCCTTACCATATTCAATATTTTTTTGCATAGCTTCTCGTTCGGTTATGCCTACTGAAGCAATTTCAGGATCTGTGTATGCAACAATAGGAATACATTTTGGTTCAAAATAATATTTCTTTCCTGAAATAACTTCTGCTGCAATTTTAGCCTGTGCAATAGATTTATGTGCTAACATAGGCGATCCCACAATATCTCCAATAGCATATATATTAGAAATATTTGTTCTCATTTGCTTGTCAACATTAATATAACCATATTTATTTATATTTATTCCAGCTTTATCAGCCGCAATTAAATTTCCATTTGGTTTTCTACCTATAGCAATTAAAATTGCATCATATTTTATAATACTTATATTTTTATTATTTTGAATAGTAATATAAATTCCATCTTTTTTTGCTTCAATATTATTAACTGTACTGTTTAAAAAGATATTATTATAACGTTTTTTAATTAAATTGTAATACTGTTTAATAATATCAATATCAATTGCATTAAACATTAGTTGTGGCATAGATTCAATAATATCTATTTTAGAACCTAATTGATGATAAATCATTGCCATTTCCAGACCAATTGCACCTCCACCTATTACTAACATAGATTTTGGAATAAATTGTAATTCTAAGGCGCTTGTTGAATTTAAAATTCTTTTATCAATTGGAATGTTTTGTAAACTCATAGAATGAGAACCAGCTGCAATAATAGCATGTTTAAATTGAATTTTTGATATTATTTTCCCGTGATTTACAATTTCTAAAGAATGATTATTTACAAATTTCCCATATCCATTCAAAACTTTGACTTTGCGTTCTTTAGCTAAAAATTGTAATCCTCTAGATAAATTTGATATAATTTTTTCTTTCCAATTTAATAATTCATTAATATCAATATTAGGTTTTTGAAAAGATATTCCACATTTTTTTAAATTTATAGAATCATTTATTACTTTAGAAATATGTAAAAATGCTTTTGAGGGTATACATCCAACATTTAAACATACTCCTCCAAGTCTATTATATTTTTCTACTAATATAACATTTTTACCTAAGTCAGCCGCTCTAAAAGCCGCTGTATATCCTCCAGGACCCCCACCTAATACAACAATTTCTGTTTCTTCTTTAATCATATATATGTTCCTTTAATTTATAAAAGTAATTCTCGAATATCAGATAAATATGCCCCTATAGTATTTAAAAATTGAATAGCTTCAACACCATTTATAATACGATGATCTACTGACAAAGATAAAGGAAGAACAAATCTTGGCATTAATTTATCTTTAAAATAAACTGGTTTAATATACGCCTTAGATACTCCTAATATACCTACATCTGGTTGATTAATAATTGGAACAAAATATTTTCCTCCTAAATTTCCTAAATTAGAAATTGTAAAATTTCCTCCTTGTATATCTTGTAAATTTAAATTTCCAGATCTAGATTTTATACTCATATGAAATATATCTGAAGCAATTTGATAAATAGATTTTTGATTAATATCACGAATTATAGGAACTACTAAACCTTTTTTTGTGTCAACAGCAATACCTATATGTATATATTTTTTTAAAATTTGATAATTTCCATCATTAGATAATGATGAATTCATATTTGGAAATTTTAATAAAGATTTTCCAACAGCTTTTATTATAAATGATAAGGGAGTAATTTTAATACCATTTTTTTCTGCTTCTATTTTTTTAGATCTTATAAAATCTCTTAATTCCGTAATATCAAATTCTTCAAAAAAAGTAATATGAGGAATTTCTTTCCAACTTTTTAATAAGTTTTTATTAGCAATTTTAGAAATCCTATTTAATGGTTTTGTTTCAACACTTCCAAATTTAGAAAAATCTGTTTCAGAAAATAATATATTATTTTTATAATAATCTTGATAATTTTGTATATCTTTTTTTGTAATTCTACCTTTTCTACCAGTTGGAATAACTTTAGTAAGATTAATGTTTAATTCACGTGATATTCGACGAATAACAGGAGAAGCATGAATAATATTATCTTTTTTATAAAATTCTTCCAAATTTTCTATTTTATTTTCTTCTTTCAAAGAAGAATATTTATTTTTTTTAGATTTATAAACCAAATTTTCTATTTTTTTATCTATATCATTTGTATTCAATGAGTCTTTATTTTTTTTTTTTGAAGTTATTTCAATTTCAAGAATAGAATCTCCTTGAGAGACTTTATCACCTTCTTTCAATTTTATATTTTTTATTTTTCCAGAATATGGTGATGGAATTTCTATATTAGCTTTATCAGCTTCCAGTATAATTAAAATGTCTTCTTTTTTAACTACTTGATCTTTATTTATAATTACTTCTATTACTAATGCATTATGGTAATCGCCAATATTTGGAACTTTAATTTCTTTTATCATAAATTTATTTCCTATTTATGCTAACAAAGGATCTATTTTGTCGACATCAATATTATATTTTTTAATTGCTTGAACTATAAGATCATTAGAAATAATATTATCATCATATAAAGCTTTTAAAGATGAAACTATAATATGATATCGATCAATTTCAAAATGCGATCTTAATTGACTTCTAGTATCACTTCTTCCAAAACCATCTGTTCCTAATACTACAACATGGGAATTGGGAATAAAAGCTCTTAATTGTTCCCCATATAATTTTACATAATCGGTTGCAATAATAACAGGACCATTAGTATTTTCAAAATTTTTATAAATATAACTTTTTTTAGGTTTTTCATTAGGATGCAAACGATTCCACCGCGATATTTTTTGTCCATCTCGATATATTTGATTACTGCTAGTTAAACTCCAAATATCAGAAAAAATATTGAAATCTTTTTTTAATAATTTAGCTGCTTCTTTTATTTCACAAAGGATACTTCCACTTCCTATTAATTGGACACAAATATTATCTTTATCATTGGAATTTTTTGTAGATTTTAATTTATATAATCCTTTAATTATTCCTTCTTCACAATTTTTTGGAATTTTTGGATGATAATAATTTTCATTAGTTACAGTTATATAATAAAAAACCGGTTGATTTTCAACATACATTTTTTTCATGCCATACCATAATATAATTGCTAATTCATAAGCGTATGTTGGATCATAAGATATACAATTTGGTACTAAACCTGCCATAATATGACTGTGACCATCTTGATGTTGCAAGCCTTCACCATTAATTGTGGTTCTTCCAGAAGTTGCGCCAATTAAAAATCCTTTACTTTGCATATCAGCGGCCATCCAAATATAATCCATAATTCTTTGAAAACCAAACATAGAATAAAAAATATAAAATGGAATCATAGAAATTTTATGTACACTATATGATGTTCCTGCTGCTATCCAAGAACTAATTGCACCTCCTTCATTTATTCCTTCTTGTAAAATTTGTCCATCCTTACTTTCTTTGTACCACATAATATTTTTACGATCCTCAGGTTCGTATATTTGACCATCAGGATTATATATTCCTAACTGACGAAACAAACCTTCCATTCCAAATGTTCGGGATTCATCGGGAGTAATTGGTATAACTCTTTTACCGATTATTTTATCTTTAGACAAAGTAGATAATATTTGCACAAATACCATTGTTGTAGACATTTTATAGATATTTTTCGTACCTATAATTAACCTTTTTGCAAAGTTTGTATAATGAGGTATACAAATATTTTCTATATTTTCGGTATTTCTATATGGAATATAACCATATAAATTTTTACGACGCTCATGCATATATAACATTTCAGAATTTTTCTCATCAGGTTTATAGAATTTACATTCTTTTATATATTTTTCTGGAATTTTTATTTTAAAATAATTACAAAAATGTTTAAGATCATCTTCTTCTAATTTTTTTTGATTATGCGCTATATTTCGAGCCTCATTTTTTTCGCCCATACCAAATCCTTTAACAGTTTTTGCTAAAATTACTGTCGGTTTTCCTTTAAATTCTAATGCTTTTTTATAAGCAGAATATATTTTAACTGGATCATGTCCTCCATAGGTTAAATTATGAATATCCTCATCACTCATATCGGAAACCATTTCCATTATTTCTTTGTTTTTTCCAAAAAAATATTTTCGCATATAAGAACCACCACGAGCACGATAAGTCTGAAATTCTCCATCGCAAGTTTTATTTAATAAATCTTGTAAAAGATTATTTTTATCTTTCTTAAATAGACTTTCCCAATTTGAACCCCAAATTACTTTAATAACATTCCAATCTGATCCAATAAATCTTTTTTCTAATTCTTGTATTATTTTTCCGTTTCCATAAACCAAACCATCTAAACGTTGTAAATTACAATTGATAATAAAAATTAAATTATCTAATTTTTCACGACCTGCTCGAGATATGGCGCCCATAGATTCTGGTTCATCCATTTCACCATCTCCTATAAAAACCCATACATTAATATTTTTTTTTATCAATTTTCTAGATTTCATATATTTAATAAATCTTGCTTGATATATTGATCCAATAGGTCCTAGTCCCATTGAAACTGTGGCAAACTGCCAATAATTTGGCATTAACCAAGGATGAGGGTATGAAGAAATTCCTATTCCCTTTGTTTCTTTGCGAAAATTTTCAATTTGATTAAAACTTAAACGTCCTTCTAAAAAAGATCTTGCATAAATACCTGGCGAACTATGACCTTGAAAATAAATTATATCTTGAAAATTTAAATTTTTTTCTGTTTTCCAAAAATGGTTAAATCCTACTTCATATAATGTACAAATAGATGCAAATGTTCCTATATGTCCTCCAATAGAAGGGTCTTTTTTATTGCTATTAACCACCATAATGGCAGCATTCCAACGAATTATTCCTTCAATTTTTTTTTCTAATTCTATGTTTCCTGGATATTGATATTGTTGATTAATAGATATTGTATTTTTATAGTCTGTAAAATTCTTTTTTTTGAAAAAAGAATAATTATAACAAGAAGACAAATATCTTTCTATTTTTTCCGCTAAATATATAGCACGATTAATACCATCTCTATCAATAACAGAATTTATCGAATCTAACCATTCTTCTGTTTCAATAGGATCAATATCTTTTGTATCCAATAAAGACATTCTATACCCCTTTAAATTTGTTAAAATAAAAAACCAAATAATTTTTATTGCAATCATTACTTGATATAAATTTTTATAAAAATAATAATATTTTTTAAAATTTTAAAACTTCTAAAAAAGTGGATTCAGGAATTTTTATTCTTCCAATATTCCTCATTTTTTTCTTACCTAATTTTTGTTTTTCCAAAAGTTTTCTTTTTCTTGTTATATCTCCTCCATAACATTTATCTGTAACATTTTTTCTTAATGCTGAAATATCACTTCTAGCTATTATACTACCTTCGGAAAATGCTTGAATAGTAATATTAAACATGTGTTTAGGAATTAATTTTTTTAATTTTTCAACCAATAACTTTCCCCGAAATCGTACATTATTTCTATGAATTAGAATAGATAATGCATCAATTTTATTTCTATTAATTAATATATCTAAACATACTATATCAGAAGATGTGTAATATTTAAATTTATATTCTAATGAAGCATAGCCTTTTGTAACAGATTTTAATTTATTAAAAAAATCAAATACAATTTCAGACATTGGTATTAAATATTCTAATAAAATTTGATTTTCTAAATAAAGAACATCTTTTTGCACTCCTCTTTTTTCAACACATAAAGATATAATATTTCCAATATATTTTTTAGGTGATAAAATAGTGACAGAAGCTATAGGTTCTCTTATTTCTTTGAGATCAAATCTATCCGGAAGTTTCGCAGGAATATCGATATATAATATTTGATTTTTTTTTGTTAAAACTTCATACTGAACTGTAGGATAAGAAGTAATAATTTGCAAAGAATATTCTCTTTTTAATCTTTCATAAATAATATCCATATGTAATAATCCTAAAAATCCACATCGAAATCCCATACCTAATGCTTTTGAATTTTCAGGTTCATAAAACAACCCTATATCATTTAATTGTAGTTTTTCTAGTGCATCTCGAAAAGTAGAATATTCATTAGCATTAACTGGAAACATACCAGCGTAAACTTGTGGTTGAATTCTTTTAAATCCTTCTAAAGCAAATTTTGCTTTATTTTTTATATGGGTAATTGTATCACCCACAAAAGCTCCATGAACATTTCTAATGTTAGCAATTAAAAAACCAACCTCTCCAGCAAACAAACTATTCTTTTCAATCATTTTTGGAGTAAATACTCCAATTTTTTCTACAGTATAAGAATGTTTTGTTGACATAATTTGAATTTTATCACCTTTTTTTAAAGTGCCATTTTTTATTTTTATAAGAGAAATAACACCTAAATAGATATCGAACCAAGAATCTATAATTAATGCTTGTAATGGTGCATAAATATCTCCTGTAGGTGGAGGAAATTTTTTAATGATAGATTCTAAAACATCTTGTATTCCTGTTCCATGTTTTGCACTAATTTTGATAATATTAGAAATATCTAATCCAATTATATTTTGAATTTCTTTAGCAACTCGATCAGGTTCGGATTGAGCTAAATCAATTTTATTTAAAACAGGTAAAATTTCTAAATTTTGATCGATTGCAATATAACAATTTGCCAAGGTTTGTGCTTCTACTCCCTGGGTAGAATCAACAAGCAATAAAGCTCCTTCACATGCTGTTAATGATCTAGATACTTCATATGAAAAATCAACATGTCCAGGTGTGTCAATAAAATTAATTTGATAATTATTTCTATTTTTTGAGATATAATTCAATCTTACACTTTGTGCTTTAATAGTAATACCTCGTTCTTTTTCTATCTCCATAGAATCTAATATTTGTTCTTCTTTCATTTCTCTATTGGTCAAAGCTCCACAAAATTGAATAAACCGATCTGAAAGAGTGGATTTGCCATGATCAATATGAGCAATAATAGAAAAGTTTCTGATATTTAGCATTACAATATTTCCGTTTAATTGTATATAATAAAATACTTTCTAAAATTTTAAAAATTTTTTTTAAAATTAATAAACAATACATATTTTATAATCTATTTAATAGAAAAATTTTATGATAAATACAAATAGTTTAGAACCTAAAAAAATACAATCTAATATTAAAAGTCATGCCAAAATTAATAATATTATTACTATTGGTTCTGGAAAGGGTGGCGTGGGCAAATCTACAAGTAGTGTTAATTTAGCTATTTCTATACAAAAAATGGGATATAAAGTTGGGATATTAGATGCGGACATTTATGGCCCAAGCATTCCTAAACTTATGGATATTAAAAGTAAACCTAAAATATATAAAAATAAAATACAACCAATTATTCATTATAATATTCCTACAATATCTATTGGAAATTTTGTTGATATTTTAGAAGCAATATCTTTTCGTGGACCTATGGCAAGTCGTGCATTACAACAACTCTTATTTGATGTAAATTGGCCTTATTTAGATATTTTAATAATTGATTTACCTCCAGGTACTGGAGATATACAATTAACTATTGCACAAAAAATACCAATATCTGGTTCTATAATGGTTACAACTCCTCAAGATATTTCTCTTATAGATGTCCAACGTGTTTTAACTATGCTTAAAAAGCTTAACATACCTATATTAGGAATTGTTGAAAATATGAGTTATTATATTTGTCCTGCATGTAAAAATCATGAATTTATTTTTTCTCAAAATGGTGGAGAAATATTAGCTAAAAAAAATAACATTAAAATGTTAGGAAAAATTCCATTATATACTGATATAAGAATTCAATCTGATTTAGGCAAACCTATTACATTAAATAATGTATTTTATCAAAAAATATATAATATTATTGCTGAAAATATAATTTATCAATTATCCTTACAACCTAAGGATTATAATAAAAATATACCAAATATTATAATAGAAAAAAATGGCTAGTATAAAAGAAGATAAGTGGATTTTAAAAATGGCAAAATATCATAACATGATTGAACCATTTGTATCTAAACAAATTAGATTTGTTAATAATAAAAAAATTATTTCTTATGGAATATCAAGTTATGGTTATGATATTCGATGCAACAATCAATTTAAAATTTTTAATAAAAAAATAAAAATTATAGATCCAAAAAATTGTAACGAAGATGATTTTATAAATATAACTAGTAAAATATGTACTATTCCGGCAAATTCATTTGCTCTTGCACATACAATTGAATATTTTAAAATTCCTCGAAATATACTTGCTATTTGTGTTGGAAAATCTACTTACGCAAGATGTGGTATCATTATTAATGTAACACCTTTAGAGCCTGAATGGGAAGGTCAAATTACTTTAGAATTTTCAAATACTACTTCATTCCCTGCAAAAATCTATGCTAATGAAGGTGTTGCACAAATTTTATTTTTTCAATCTAAAAATAATTGCATAACATCTTATAAGGATCGAAAAGGAAAATATCAAAAACAAATTGGAATCACTTTGCCTAAAATATAATAAAACTTGACTAAAATATAGATTCAAAATAATCTTTATGCTTTCAATATTTTTTTTGTAACACATAAAATATGTCTATTAGAAATATTCTTGTTACTTATGCATTAACATATTCTAACGGTCCAATTCATATTGGACATATGTTAGGGTATATACAAGCAGATATTTGGGTAAGATATCAAAATATGAAAGGTAATAATTGCCAATATATTTCAGGAAGTGATACTCATGGAACTCCTATAACGTTAGCTGCAGAAAAAAAAAATCAATCTGTAAAGTATTTTGTTGATAAAATTGTTAGCGATCATAAAAAAGATTTAAAAGATTTTTTAATATCTTTAGATGAATTTCAAAGAACTGATACAAAAGCTAATAAAATGCTTGTTGAAGATATATATAAAAAATTATTAGAAAATGATGATATAAAATCTCAGAATATAAATCAAATTTATGATACAGAAAAATCTATTTTTCTTCCAGATAGATATGTCATAGGTTGTTGCCCAAAATGTAATGCCTCAAAACAATATGGAGACGGATGTGAAGTATGTGGTACATTTTATGATGCTATTGATTTGCAAAATCCTACATCAATTTTTTCTAAAAAACCTGTAATACAAAAAAAAACTAAACACTATTTTTTTAAAATAAAAAAATATCAACGTAATCTCCAAGATTGGATAAAAAAGAGCACACAAAATTCTATTATTAATAAATTAAATGAATGGTTAGATTTTGATCTCAAAGATTGGAATATCTCTAGAGACGCACCATATTTGGGGTTTAAAATTCCTAATAATCCTAAAAAATATTTTTATGTTTGGTTTGATGCACCAATTGGATATATTTCTTCTTTTCAATCATTGCATAAGAAAAGAAAAAAATTACCATTTTATTGGGATAGTAATAATCAAGATGAAATATATCAATTTATTGGAAAAGATATTTCTTACTTTCATACTATTTTTTGGCCTATACTGCTTTTTGCATATAAAAAATTTCGTCTACCCACAGCCATTTATTCACATGGATTTTTAACCGTAAATGGTAAAAAAATGTCTAAATCAAGAGGAAATTTTATTAGTGCTAAAAAATATATAAAATTTATTAATCCTGAATATCTTCGGTATTATTATGCAAGTAAACTTAATAATACTATAAACGATATAGATTTAAATATATATGATTTTCAATTAAAAATAAATACAGATCTTATAGGAAAATTTATTAATCTTGTTTCACGTTGTTCTGTTTTTATCAAAAATAATAATAATAATATATTAAGTTCTTCATTGGTGGATAAAAAATTATATCAAAAATTTGTTAATATATCTTGTGATATATCTCGATATTATGAAAATAGAGAATTCTCAAAATCTATACGAATAATTATGAAACTTTGTGATACACTCAATAAGTTTATTGAATATTATAAACCATGGAAATTGGTTCACGAAAATAAAAAAAAACTGGCAAATCAAATATGCAGTCAAGTTATTAATTTATTTAAAATTCTTATGATTTATTTAAAACCTGTTCTTCCTATAACTGCTAAAAAAGTAGAAGATTTTTTAAATATTAAATCTCTTCAATGGAAAGATATATATAATCCATTATTCAATCATAAAATTAATATATTTATTCCTTTGTTAAAACGTATTGACAAAAAATCTTTAGAATCCTTGTTTAAATAATTTTATTGAAATTTTAATAAAAATTTATATTATTTTATTTATCCAATTTTGGATACTATATATTTTATTTTTTTGTATTGGAAAATTTGTATAAATTGGCGTAATTGAGACATATTTTTTTTTTATTGCATAAAAATCAGTTCCCTTTTCTTTATTTCGAATTTTTCCAGGTCTTCCTAAAGAATAATAATATTTTTTAAATTTATTTTTTGATAATTTAATAGGTTTTGCAAAAAAACGATCCCCATGAATAGTTGCCTGTATTCCTTTTATTTTTGAAAAAGGTAAATTAGGTACATTAACATTTAAAACAATTTTAGAATATTTAGGAAAATAACAAATATAATTTAAAATTTTGCAAATAACTTTAGCAGCAGTTTCATAATATGAAAAAGTGTCTTTATTATTAACACAAGAAACTGCTATAGATGGAAACTTTAAAAATCTTCCTTCAATAGCAGCTCCTACAGTACCGGAGTATATAATATCATCTCCTAAGTTAGCTCCATTATTTATTCCAGAAATCACTATATCTGGTTTTTTATGTATGAAACCACTAAGACCTAATTTAACGCAATCAACTGGTTTTCCATTTAATTTCCACCAATTTTTTTTTATTTGTATAACATGAAGATTTTTTTTTAAACTAATACTGCAACTTGATCCACTTTGATTACAATCTGGAGCAATAATTGATATATATCCTAAATAAGATAATAATTTACATAATATCTTAATACCTGGAGCATAAATACCATCATCATTCGTAATGAATATATTCAATAAATTTCTCCTTCAAATATTATTTTTTTTGCATAAAAAAATAAACTTAAAATTTATTATAACAAAAGTTTACAGAACTATATTTTAATAAATTAATATATAAAATCACATATTTTCTAATGAATTTTTTTTACTTTTTTTATAAAAATTTAACAAAGAATATCCGGGGTATAAAGATTTTTTGCCTAAAATTTTTTCAATATACATTAATCTATTATATTTTGCAATACGTTCTGATCGAGATAATGAACCAGTTTTAATCTGTTTTGCAGAAATTCCAACCGCTAAATCTGCAATAAATGTATCTGATGTTTCTCCTGATCTATGAGAAACAATTGTATTATAATTGTTTTTTTTAGCAAGATTTATAGTTTTATAAGTTTCTGTTAAAGTTCCAATTTGATTAGGCTTTATTAAAATAGCATTTGCTACTTTTTTATGAATTCCTTTTTGTAGAGCTAAAGAATTTGTTGCAAATAAATCATCGCCTACTATTTGTATATTATTACCAATGTGATAAGTTAATTTTTTCCATCCTTCCCAATCATCTTCAGACATTGGATCTTCAATACTAAAAATTGGATATTTTTTTATTAATTTTTTTATATATTCTAACATTTCTAATGTATTAAATTTTTTTTTTTCTGATTTTAAATAATAAAAGCCATTCGAATATAAAGATTCACTTGCAAAATCTAATGCAATTAAAATATCTTCTGTAAGTTGATAATTAGATCTTTCAATAGCTTCAATAATAAATTGAATAGCCATTTCATTAGAATATAAATTTGGGGTAAATCCTCCTTCATCACCAACTGCAATACTAAATTTATTTTTTAATAAAATATTTTTTAAAATATGAAAAATTTCTGAACTGGCACGTAGTGATTCGGTAAAATTTTCTGTTCCTACAGGAATAATCATGAATTCTTGTATATCAAGATTGTTATTAGAATGTTGCCCTCCATTAATTATATTAATCATAGGAACTGGCATATAATATTTATTATTTTTTTCTGTGTATATTTCTTGAAATAATTCTCTTTTATTAATTTTAGATGCTGCTTTAGCAACTGCTAAAGAAACACCAAGTATAGCATTAGATCCTAAATATGATTTATCTTTAGTTCCATCTAAGGAAATCATAAGTTGGTCTATAAATTCTTGATCTAAAGGAGATTGATTTATTAATAACCTATTTATTTTAGTATTTATATTGTTTACCGCTTTTAATACACCTTTTCCTAAATATCGACTAGAATCTTTATCTCTAAGTTCTACAGCTTCTTTACTTCCAATAGAAATTCCGGAAGGGACCATAGCTTTTCCAAAAAATTTATCAGAAACAATTACAGTAACTTCAATTGTAGGATTGCCTCTTGAATCAAGGATTTCTCTCCCTATAACTTTAGTAATTTTTTCCATTTTTTTAAAGTAAATATTTTTATATATTAATAAATATTTTATATGAATAATTATATTTAAAAAAATAGTATTTTAAAAAAATAATTTTTAAATTATACCTTCAATGAAATGCTATTGCTTAATGTTATATAATTTTATTATCATTTTTAATGCATAAATAACATATACAAGAATTTTTATATTATATAATTTTATTTATCTTTGCTAATTTATCATATAATAAAAAATATGATGATAATTTTTTTATTTATTTAATACTGTATTTTTTTTAAATTGAATTAATGTTTTTTTAAAATTTTGATATATTGACGCTTTTATAAATCCTAAGAATAATGGATGGCTTTTTTTAGGCGACGAAGAAAATTCTGGATGAAATTGACAACCTATAAACCAAGGATGATTTGATAATTCTATGATTTCAATACATTTTCCATCTAAAGATGTACCAGAAATTACTAATCCATGTTTTTTCATTTTTTTTATAAATTTATAATTAACTTGATATCGATGTCGATATCTTTCAAAAATATGATTCTTCTTATAAAGAAATTTAGCTAATGTATTAGAATGTAATACACTACTATGCGCACCTAAACGCATAGATCCCTTAAAAAAGTTATTTTGACTATTTATAGTTTTTGTACAAAGATTTTTATAATTTTTAATTAAAATAATTAAAGGTATTTTTGTATTTGGTTCAAATTCCATGCTATTTGCCTCTTTCATTCCTACAATATTTCTAGCAAATTCAATTAATGAAATTTGCATGCCTAAACATATACCAAGATATGGTATATTTTTTTCACGGGCAAATTTTGATGCCATTATTTTTCCATTTATTCCTCGTACACCAAATCCTCCAGGAACAATGATTCCATCATAATATGATAAGATTTTTACAGATTTTTTTTCAATTTCTTCCGAATCAATATATTCAATATTTATTTGAGTAGCTGTATGAATTCCAGCATGAATCAAGGCTTCGTTTAATGATTTATAAGCATCTGTTAATTCAATATATTTTCCAACTATAGCAATTTTTATACTATTTTTTATATTTGATTGCTTATAAAGAACTTTTTTCCATACTGTTAAATCTGGTTTTATAGCTGTAATATGAAAATGTTTAATTATAAATGCATCTAATCCTTGCTTTTCTAAATTTTGTGGTAAAGCATAAATAGTTTTAACATCAATTACAGAAAAAACAGCATTTTTATTAACATTTGTAAACAATGATATTTTTTCTTTTTCAAGATTATTTATGCATTTTTCTGATCTACAAATTAAAATATCAGGTTGAATACCTATAGAACGTAATTCTTTTACTGAATGCTGACTAGGTTTTGTTTTTATTTCGCCTGTAGTTTTCATATAAGGTAATAAAGTAAGATGCATAAATATAACATTATTTTTACCTAATTCTAATCCTAATTGTCGAATTGCTTCTAAAAAAGGCAGTGATTCAATATCACCAACAGTTCCACCAATTTCTACTAAAGTAATATCATATCCTTGAGAACCTTTTAAAATTAAATCACGAATTTCTCCAGTAACATGAGGAATTACTTGAACCGTTCCTCCTAAATAGTATCCATCTCTTTCTTTTTTTAAAATAGATTGATAAATTTTACCTGTTGTAAAATTATTATATTTTGTCATTTTTGTTTCTATAAAACGTTCATAATGTCCTAGATCTAAATCTGTTTCAGTTCCGTCTTCTGTAACAAAAACTTCACCATGTTGAAAGGGACTAATTGTTCCAGGATCAACATTAATATATGGATCTAATTTTAATAATGTAATTTTTATTTTTCTTGACTCTAATACTGCAGCAAGTGCTGCACTAGTGATTCCTTTTCCTATAGAAGATACAACTCCACCAGTAATAAAAATAAATTTAGAATTAATATTCTCCATATTTAACAAAAATACTCCTATTGTCTTTAAATAAATTAGAATTATCTAAATGGCTTAGAAATTTCCTATTGATTGTTAATTATTTTTAATATATAGCATCTATATTATCTATATTATAGAATATATTTGATGTATATTTTCTATGAGCTATAGATAGCATATCAATTATTCTAGGTTTCCAATTAATTTTTTTTATATTTATAATATTTGAATTTTTTAGTATAGAAATTTCTATCCATCCATTTCCTACAGGCACAAACTTTTCCTTTTGAAAAAAACAAATATCTTTTTTTTTTAAAATTTTTATATTATCTTGAGGTTGCATAATGCCTTTTTTAAGGATAAATTTTTGCGAATATACTTGATAAGTAGAATAATTTAGCAATACCCATATTTTCTTATCTGAAAATTTTTTATATATTCCTTGTGATATTGCTTGTAGAGAAGAAACTGCAATTATAGGAGTATCTAATACTAATCCTATACCTTTTAAGATTCCTATAGAAATTCTAACGCCTACAAAACTTCCCGGTCCATTTCCTACAATAAATGCATCTATATCTTTTAAAGAAGCTTCTGCTTTTAATAAAGTATTTTGAATCAATGGAAGAATGAAACTATTATGATTTTTGGGAGAAAATACTTCTTGCAAATAAATTTTATTATTCCAAGTTAATAGAACAGAGCAAATATCTGTAGATGTATTAAAAGCTAAAAAATTATACATCTTTAAATGCATTTACAATTGGCATAAACCAATCCTGATTAGTAAAACCCCGAAGAGATACTTTTGGACCTGGTGGTGATTGAAATCTTTTATATTCAGAAATTCTTATCATATGCAAAACTTTTTTAATATCCTTTTTATTTAATCCTATATTAATTAATTCTTTATATGAAAGATTTTTTTCAAGATAAAATTTTAATATAGCATCTATAGATTTATAATCTGGAAGATAATCTATATCTTTTTGATTAAATTGTAATTCTGCACTAGGAGGTCTTTGAATAATTCGATGAGGAATAACTTTATTTATTTGATTTCTGAAATTTACTAATTGATAAACCTCGGTTTTATAGATATCCTTGATTACTGAAAAAGCTCCAGATGTATCTCCATATAAAGTGCTATATCCAATAGCAATTTCACTTTTATTACTAGTATTAAGTAATAAAAAATTTTTACAATTTGCAAAAGTCATTAAGAATAAACTTCTGATACGTGATTGAATATTTTCTAAAACTTTAGAATGTTTGATATGTGAATAAAATATATTTTTTATATTTTCATAAATTGAATCAATAGATATTTCATGATATGTAACTTTAAGATTTTTAGATAAAATTATAACATCTTTTTTACTTATATGAGATGTATATTTAGATGGTAAAAATATCGAATGAACATTATTAGATCCAAGAGCGTCTACAGCTAAACATAATACTAATGCAGAATCTATGCCGCCTGATACAGCAACTATTGCTTTTGTAAAATTTGATTTTGAAAAATAATCTTGTATTGATATGAGTAGAACATTATATAAATGTTCAATTTTATTGGAATTATATAAATTATATTTTATATATTTTTTGTCGTTATAAACTTTCCATATTCCATCTTTATTTTTTTTTAAAATAATTTTTGCAATATCTTTTTTAAAAAATGGTGAAACTTGCTTAAATATTCCATTTGTATTAATAAAATAACTTCCGCCATCAAAAACTATTTCATCTTGTCCTCCTACATTATATATATTACAAACAGGAATTCCTGTTTTAATTACAAGAGATTTTATTTGTAAATATCTTTTATAATTTTGATTAAAATAAAATGGTAAAGCATTTAAAATAAATATAAATTCTGCGCCGAATTTTTTTTCTAAAAAAAATATCCTTGATGAACATGAATCATCACGAATCAAAACTCCTATTTTTATACCGAATAATTGAACTACTACAATATTTTTGCCTTGATCAAAATAACGATGTTCGTTATATAAATTTTTAGATAATAATTGTTTATAATATCTAGATAAATATTTTTTATCGTATATAATTGTAGCACAATTAAAACAATAATTTTTTTCCCAAAACGGATGTCCTAGAATAATAGCAATATTGGTTGTTTCTAATCGAATTTCATCTAAAGCATCTATAATTCTCTTTTTAAAACCGTGTTGAAATAATAAGTCTTTAGGAGGATATCCTGATAAGGAACATTCTGGAAAAACAATAATTTGGATATTATTTTCCTTTTCTTTTATATCACGAATTATTTTAATAATTTTTTGTGTGTTTCCTAATACATCACCAACTGAAAAATTTTCTTGAACAATAAAAGAATAAATTTTATTCATATTAAAATATTATCTAATTTCTTTTTTACAGTAATTCCTATTTGAGATGCTGATTTAACAATAGTGACACCACATGATTTTAGTTTTTCTAATTTCCCTAAAGCTGTACCCTCTCCTTGAGAAATAATAGCTCCTGCATGCCCCATGCGTTTCCCCTCAGGTGCTGTTAAACCAGCAATGTAAGCTATAACAGGTTTTTTGATATTATTTTTTATAAATTCTGCAGCTTTTTCTTCTTTATTCCCACCTATTTCACCAATCATAACAATAGCTTTAGTTTGCGGATCATTTTCAAAAAGTTCTAAAATATCTATAAAACTACTTCCTAATATAGGATCACCTCCTATGCCTACACAAGAACTTTGTCCCAAACCTAATTTTGTCGTTTGATATACTGCTTCATATGTCAATGTTCCTGAACGAGAAACAATTCCAACAATACCAGGACAATGTATCTTACCCGGCATAATTCCAATTTTAGATTCATCAGGTGTTATTATACCAGGACAATTCGGTCCAATAAATCGAATAGGTTCTTTATTTCGAGAATTGACATATTTTAAATATGATTTAATAAACAACATATCCAATATAGGTATACCCTCTGTAATACAAACAATTAATTTAATATTAGCATGTATTGCTTCTAAAATTGAATCCTTACAAAATTGAGCTGGAACATAAATAACAGAACAATTTATATTATTAAAATTTTCAATTGCTTCAGAAATCGTATTATATACAGGCAAATCTAAGTGTTTTTTTATTTTTTTTTTAGGAGAAATTCCAGCAACTATTTTTGTGCCATATTTAATACATTCTATAGAATGCAATGTTCCTTGTTTTCCTGTAAATCCTTGACAAATAGAATATGTATTTTGATTAATCAATATACTCATGATTTATTTACCATTTCAATAATTTCTTTGGCTCCATCATCTAATTCATTAGAAAGAATAATATTGAAATGACTGGCATTTAATTTATTCATTCCTAATGTAGAATTATTTCCTTTTAGACGAACTAAAATTGGTATTTTTATATTAAGATTTTTTAAAGCAAATAATATGCTCTCAGCAATCATATTACAACAAACAATACCTCCAAAAATATTAACAAATATACCTTTTACTTTTTGGTCAGAAATAATAATTTTAAAAGCTTCAAATAATTGATTTGCATTAACATTTCCGCCAATATCTAAAAAATTTGCTGGATTACCTCCATAAGATTTAATAGTATCCATTGTAGCCATAGCCAATCCAGCACCATTTACTATGCAAGCAATATTTCCATCTAAAGAAATATAATGTAATCCAAAATTTTTTGCATGAGATTCAATTGGATTTTCTTGAGTACGATCACGAAGATTTTTCATATCTAAATGTCTATACAACGCATTTTCATCTAGTGATATTTTAGCATCTAAACAATATAAATTTCCTTGCTCATTAATAATTAATGGATTAATTTCAATTAATGAAATATCTTTTTCAAGAAACATTTTATATAAATTTAAAAAAATTTTGCTAAACTGATCACTTTGAATAACATTAAAACCTAATTTATATGAAATGTTTTTAGCTTGATATTTTTGGGCTCCTATAAAAGGGTCTATAAAAGTTTTGTAAATTTTATCTGGATATTTTTTAGATATATACTCAATATCCATACCACCTTCTGTAGAAAAAATAAACATTATTTGAGATTTTTCTTGGTCTATTAGAAGACTTAAATAAAACTCCTTTATAATTTTTATATATGGTTCTATTAATATTTTAGTAACCAATTTTCCTTGTTTTTCTGTTTGAGAAGTCGATAAATATTTTCCTAAAATATTTTTAGAGAAATTAATAATTTCTTTTTTATCTTTTGTAATTTTAATTCCGCCTGATTTCCCTCGATTACCAGAATGTATTTGTGCTTTCAAAACCCAAGCACTTTCTTTATTTTTTTCTATTATTTCAATAACTTGATTTATATCATGTGCAACATACCCCTTAGATACAGGTAATTTATATTTCGAAAATAATTTTTTACTTTGATATTCATGTAAATTCATTAATTTTCCTTGATATATTAGGATATTAAAAAATATTAACATAAAATTTATTTAAATAATATAATTAAATTTTTTGTCAAATTACATAATTTTTATATTTTTAATAAAATTTTAATAGGGGATTCTATATATTTTTTTATAGTTTTTAAAAATTTTATAGATCCCTCTCCATCTATAATTCTGTGATCATAAGATAATGCCAAATACATCATAGGTCGAATAACAATCTTTTCATCAATAACTACAGGCCTTTTAATGATATTATGCATTCCTAAAATAGCACTTTGAGGAGGGTTAATAATTGGGGTAGACAGCATGGATCCAAATGTACCTCCATTTGTAATGGTAAAATTTCCACCTTGTAAATCTTCTATGGAAAGACTCCCATTTTTTGCTTTTTCAGCTAAAATAAAAATATTTTTTTCAATATTTGACATAGACATACTATCTGTATTACGGAGAACTGGAACAACCAAACCCCTTGGAGAAGAAATAGCAATGCTTATATCAAAATATCCATGATAAACAATATCTTCTCCATCTAAAGATGCATTTATTTCAGGAAATAATTTTAAAGATTCTGTTACAGCTTTAACAAAAAAAGACATAAATCCTAAACGAACACCATATTTTTCTTGAAATAGATCTTTATAAAGATATCTTAATTGTATAATTTCTTGCATATTAACTTCATTAAATGTTGTTAAAATAGCATTATTATGTTGGACTTCCAAAAGTCTTTTAGATAAAATTTTTCGTAATCTTGTCATTTTTACTCTTTTTTCTATACGAGATATATTTTCTTTATCTATTAATTTCTTTTCTTTATTATTAGGAGTATGATTGACAATATTATCTTTTAAAAGGTGATTTATTTTTTCATAATCTTGAATATTTTTTATATCTAATTTTTTTTGACTTAACATCCTTCTTATAGAAGGAGTAGAATATAGATTAATATGTTCTTTTATTTCTTTATTTATTGTTTTTTCTTCTTTTTTTTCTTCTTTAACTTCATATTTTTTATTTTCTTTTTTTAAATTTTTTTCATTTTTTAAATTTTTTCCATTGATTTTTTCTATTTCACCAATACTTTGTTCACTAAAAACTGTATCTCCTTCCTTTACAAATTGTTTTTTCATAATACCGTTTGATGGGGATGGAATCTCTATAAGAATTTTATCAGTTTCAATTTCAACGATAATTTCACCTTCTTTTATAAATGAACCCAAAGATTTATTCCAACTTATTATTTCCCCGTCATTTATTGATTCAGGAAATAAAGGAACTTTAATATCAATATTCATTATATTATAATCCTTAATTAATTAGAGAAATTTAATGCACTAAAGATAATTTTATCTTGTTGCTTATGATATAAAGATGGATACCCTGCTGCTGGAGAAGCAAAACTATCGCGTCCAATATAAGTTAATTTTTGATTTTTTATTAAAAATTTTTTAATTATATTTTGCATTATATACCATGCACCTTGATTTTTTGGTTCTTCTTGACACCAGATAATATCTTTGATTAAAGAATATTTAAATATTATTTTTTGAAATTCTTGATCTGGAAAAGGATATAACTGTTCAATTCTGACGATACATGTAGTAATTTCTTTTTGTATAGATCTACGTTTAGATAATAGATCATAATAGATTTTTCCTTGACATAATATTAAACAAGTTATTTTATCAATTTGGTAATAATCGATTTCATCTAAAATTAAACAGAAATTTCCATAATAAAAATCATTAAAACTTGAAGTTACCATAGGATTTCTCAATAAACTTTTTGGAGTCATAACAACTAAAGGTTTTCTATATGGTCTTACAATTTGTCGGCGTATTAAATGAAAATGCTGAGAAGGATTTGTTGGTACACAAACTTGTATATTATTATGAGCACATAATTGAAGAAATCTTTCCAGACGTGCAGAAGAATGTTCAGCCCCCATACCCTCTTGTCCATGAGGGAGAAATAATGTAATACCACAAGTTTTCCCCCATTTTTCTTCAGCCGAAGAAATAAATTGATCTATAACAACTTGTGCGCAATTTGAAAAATCTCCAAATTGTGCTTCCCATATTACTAATATGTTAGAATCTGCCGTACTATAACCATATTCATACGCCATAACCGCTTCTTCAGATAATAAAGAATTAACAATTTCAAAAGTGTTTTGATTATTATTTATATGTTTAAGAGGTATGTAAGAATTTCCAGTATTTTGATCATATAATACTGCATGTCTATGAGAAAAAGTTCCTCTTTCAACATCTTCACCGCAAATTCTAACACCATATCCTTCATATACTAAAGTTCCATAAGCTAATAATTCAGCATATCCCCAATTAATTGCTATTTTGGATTTTCTCATTCTTTCTCGTTCTTCTATAGTTTTATGAACTTGACGTTGTAAAATGAAATTTTCAGGAAAATAATTTATTTTTTTTGCAACAAAATCTAGTTTTTTCTTTTCTACAGTACTTTTATAGTTTACTCTCCAAGTATTTTTTTTGTAGGATTTCCAATACAATTTTTCCTTATCTTTAGATAAATAAATGCAATTTACAATTGCTTCTCCTTGAGATAATTTATTTTTATAATCTTCAATAATTTTATAATATTCATATTTTGATATTATTCCCATTTTAATTAATTTATCTGCATATATTTTAGATGGAGCAGGATGATTTTTAATAATTTTATACATTAATGGTTGTGTGGTTGAAGGCTCATCAGCTTCATTATGTCCATTTTTTCTGTAACAAACTAGATCAATAATAACATCTTTATGAAAAGAATTTTGATATTCTATAGCTATTTTTGTTGCTTTATATATACTTTCTGGATCATCGCCATTAACATGGAAAACTGGTAATTCTGTCATTTTTGCAATATCACTACAATAATATGAACTTCGAGTATCTGAAATATTACTTGTAGTAAAACCAATTTGATTGTTAATAATAATATGAATAGCTCCACCTATGCTAAAACCTCTTGTTTGAGACATATTTAACATCTCCATTACTACTCCTTGTCCAGAAAAAGCTGAATCACCATGTATATGTATAGCTAGTATTTGTTCTTTAAATGTTTTTGTTTGTTTTGCTCGAACTAACCCTTCAACTACAGGACTAACAATTTCTAAATGTGATGGATTAAAGGCTAATTCCATATGCATTATTTTTTTATTATCCAATAAAATATTAGAAGAAAATCCATTATGATATTTAACATCTCCAGATAATAATGATTTATGATATTTCCCTTCAAATTCTTTAAACAAATCCGATGGAATTTTCCCCATAACATTAACAAGAACATTTAATCTACCTCGATGTGCCATGGCCATTATTAATTCCTTAACTCCATTTTTTGATGTTTCGGAAATTATAGTTTTTAATATTGGTATTAATCCATCAGCTCCTTCAAGAGAAAATCTTTTTTGTCCAACATATTTTATACCTAGAAATTTTTCTAGACTATCGGAATAAATTAAATATTTTAATAAATTAATTTTTACTTTATTTTCCAATAAATTATCAAAAGATTGTGTATATATATTCTCTATACGATTTTTTATCCAATTTCTTTCTATATAGTTAGAAATATGCATATATTCATAGCCAATATTTTTGCAATAACATTGATTTAAAATAGATATAATATCAACTAATTTTTTTGGTGTATTATTGCATCCAATGCTTTCTTGCAAAAGAAAGTAAGAATCCATATCTTTTTCAGATAATCCATAATAACAAGGTTTTAAATATGAGATATTTTGTTTTTTATATAATTTTATTGGATCAATATTTGCATTTTTATGCCCTATAGATCTATAGGCATAGATTAGATCTAATACTTTATTATATTTTTTAATAATTTCTATATTTAGAAAATCTTTTGTGAATTTTTTTTTTGATAGTTTTATAAATAAATTTCTTATTTCACTGTGTGAAATATCTTTTTTTGATTGAGTTATTTGATTAAATATTTTTCTCCATGATAATTCAATATTTGTAGGATCTAATAAATATTGTTCATATAAATATTCAAGATATTGGCTGTTGATACTAAAAAAATGTGAACTTTTTTTTAATGAAATTATGTTTTTATATTTATTCATTAATAATCTCCATTTTTAAATATGTATTTCAACATAAGAATTTTTAATTTATTAATTTTTTCATGAGGATCAAGTTTTTTAGGACAAACAGAAACACAATTCATAATGCTTCTGCAACGAAATAAACTAAATGAATCTTTTAATAAATTTAATCTTTCTTGAGTTTTTATATCTCGACTATCTATAACAAAACGATATGCTTGTAATAATGCAGCAGGACCAATAAATTTTTTAGGATTCCACCAAAAAGATGGACAAAATGTATTACAACATCCACATAAAATACATTCATATGAACCATCAAGTTTTTTTCTTTCTTTTGGACTTTGTAAACGTTCTTTTTCTATTTTTTTTTCAAATTTTCCTTGTAAAAATGGTTGAATTTTTTCATAATTTTTATAAAATTGTTTCATATCAACAACTAAATCTCTTATAACAGGTAATCCAGGCAAAGGTCTTAATATTATAGGTTGTTTTAATGTATCTATAGGTGTTATACAAGCTAGACTATTTTTCCCATTTATATTCATACCATCAGAACCACATACTCCTTCCCCACAAGAACGACGAAATGATAAAGAAGAATCATTTTGTTCTTTAATCATTTCTATTGCTTTTAAAAGCATAATATTAGTATTTGAATTTAATTCTAATTGATATTTTTGCATATAAGGAGACTTTTTGCTTTCAGAATTAAAACGATAAATACTAAATTTATATAATTTATTTTTATTTTCCAATTTAATTTTTTATTCCTTAGTATATTCGACTTTCCGGTTTAAAACCTTTTGATTCTTTAGGATGCATATTAACAGAACGTTTTTTCATTAAATCTGTATTTAAAAAATAAAGGCTATGTTTTATCCAGTTTTTATTGTCAGTCTTAGGATAATCTTCGCGACTATGTGATCCTCTACTTTCAGTTCTATAATTTGCTGAATAAGCAGTTGCTATAGATACAGCTAGCAAATTATCCAATTCTAAAGCTTCTATTCTCATAGTATTAAAATATTTTGATTGATCTTCTAAAGAAGAATATTTTAATCTTTCTTTTAAAATTTGTAACTTTTTTATCCCATTATTCATAGAAATACCAGTTCTAAAAACTCCAAAATTTTCTTGCATTATTTTTTTCATTTCATTGCGAATTAAAAATATATTTTCCCCTTTTTTTTTGAAAGAATTCCATTGATATAATCGAAAAACAGAGTTATCTATATTAGATTTTGAAACTTTATCATGAAATAATCCTTCTTTTAGTACTTTAGTAATATGTTTTCCTGCAGAACGACCAAAAACAATTAAATCCAATAAAGAATTGGAACCTAGTCTATTAGCCCCGTGAACAGAAACACATGCACACTCACCAACAGCGTATAATCCTTGTACAATTATTTCATTGTTTTTTTGTATTGTTATGGCTTGTCCATATATATTTGTTGGAATGCCACCCATCATGTAATGACAAGTTGGAACAACAGGTATGTTAGAATACACAGGATCGACATGAGCAAATGTCTTTGATATTTCTCGTATCCCTGGTAATCTTTGTGAAATCACATTTTCTCCTAAATGTGTCAGATCTAACCATACATGATTGATTCCATTAGTTTTTGCTCCTCTTCCTTCTTGGATTTCTATCATGCTTGATCGTGATACAACATCACGACATGCTAAATCTTTAGAATTTGGTGCATATCTTTCCATAAATCTTTCTCCATAATTATTGCGAAGAATACCACCTTCTCCTCGGCAACCTTCTGTAATTAAACATCCTACACCTGCAATTCCAGTAGGATGAAATTGCCAGAATTCCATATCTTGTAATGGAAGATTAGCACGTAAAACCATTCCTAAACCATCGCCAGTATTTATATAGGCGTTTGTGGTGGATTCAAAAATTCTTCCTGATCCACCAGTAGCTAGCACAGTTATATAAGATTCAAAAAAAGCTATTTCTCCGTTTTTTATATTAATGGCAATAACACCAGAAATTTTTTTTGAATTTGATTTTACAAGATCAATAGCATACCATTCATTAAAAAAATTACATTTTTCTTTTATATTTGCTTGATACAAAGTATGTAATAATGCATGACCAGTTCTATCCGCAGCAGCACAAGTTCTTTGTGCTATTTTTTTAGGATTATATTCTCGACTCATACCCCCAAAAGCTCTTTGATAGATTAATCCATTTTCTATTCTAGAAAATGGAAGTCCCATATGTTCTAATTCATATATTATTTTAGGAGCAATTTTGCACATATATTCTATACAATTTTGATCTCCTAAATAATCTGATCCTTTAACCGTATCATACATATGCCAACGCCAATTATCTTGATGTTTATTCCCCAAAGATGCTGCTATACCTCCTTGAGCAGAAACAGTATGAGATCTTGTGGGGAATACCTTTGAAAGACAAGCAACTTTATATTTAGATTTTATTAATTCAAGAGCTGTTCTTAATCCTGCCCCTCCTGCCCCTATCACAATTACATCAAAAAAATATTTTGATATTTTATTCATAATATTAATTCCATAAAATATAAAAAATCCAAATTGTATAAAAAATACATAAAGATAATACAATATATTGTAATGCTAAACGAAGTATGTGATTATTGATATAATCACATAATACTATATACATACCAATACAAATATGCATTGACATATTCAGAAATGTTGCAAAGGTAAATATTTTTATCCAGAAATTTTCAAAAAATTTAGACCAAATTTTATAAGAAATAGAATGGTTTTCTAAAAAAAATATCAAAAAAAACAAGAAATATGTTAACATAAAAATTGCAGAAATTCTTTGCACCAACCAATCTTTAATTCCGTTTCCTAAAAAAGATTCAAAAGATTTTACCATAAAAATATTCCTAGAATAATAAAAATAATTAATGATAATATAAAAAAAATAATAGAAAATATAAAAATACTTTTTTGAGATTTTATTAAGTTAATATCCATGCATAAATGTTTAATTCCAAATATTAAATGATAAGATAAAGAAGAAAAAAATATCCATAATAATAATCGAACTATTGTATGGGTAATAATATATTTTTTAATGTAGAGAAAGTCTTGTATAGATCGAAGAGAAATATGTAAAAAAAAAATAATACAAGGTAATAATAAAAATATTATGACACCAAAAATTCTATGCAAAATTGAAGTAATGGCTGTTATAGGAAATCTATATTTTATTAAATCAATAATGCGAATATTTTTAAAATGTTGCATTTTTCTAATTTTATCATTATAAAAATTTTAATTTATTTATTTTAACAAAATATAATAAAAAATATATATTTCTTTAAATATACTAAATTGTCAATAGCATTCTAGATTTAATTAAAATAATTGTATACTATTAAAAATACATAAAAAAGGTATTAATAAATATTAATTTTATTTTCTTTAAAATTTTAATAAAAATTTTTTTATTAATTATATAAGTAAATTATAAAATATAATTCTATTTTATAGAAAATAAATATTTTTTATATGCTATATATCTAATTTTTTATTTAAATATTTCAGGAATTAAATTATAATGTCTGCAAAAAAAATTCTTATTAATTCTCGTGCATATGAGGAAATACGTATAGCAATTATTGAAAAAGATTATTTAATAAATTTATATATTGAATCCAAAAAAAAATCAAAAAAAAAAGGTAATATATATAAAGCTGTAGTTTCTCATGTTGAACCAAGTTTAGATGCCATCTTTGTTGATTATGGAGAAAAAATAAACGGATTTTTATCTATCAAAGAAATAGCAAAACATTTTTTTATTAGTAATAATAATAATGATTGGCAAACATCTTTTAAAAAAGGAAAAGAAATATTAGTACAAATTCAAAAGGAAGAACGAGGAGGGAAAGGAGCTTCTGTTTCCACATTTATTACGTTAACAGGATGTTATTTAGTATTAATGCCATATAATCCCAATGTATTTGGTATCTCACGTCATATTTCAGGACAAAATCGTATAGATATAAAAAAAATTTTCAAAGAATTAAATTTACCTAAAGATTTTGGAATAATTTTTCGTACTGATTCTGTTGGAAAAAAAAAATCGGAATTGCAATGGGAAATTAATATTTTAATATATTTATGGGAATCAATTAAAAAAGCTAATTTTACAAATAAAGCTCCTTGTTTGATATATCAAGAAAATGATATTATTTATCGTACTATTCGAGATATTTTAAAAAAAGATATTAAAGAAATTATTGTAGACTCTTTAGAAATGTTTATATCTTTTAAAGATAAATTAAAATATTTAAAGCCTGATTTTATCAAATCGCTACAATTATATGAACATGAAAAACCTTTATTCTATAAATATCACATAGAAAATCAAATCGAATCTATATATCAAAGAAAAATTACACTTTTATCAGGAGCTTCAGTTTTTATTGATGTAACAGAAGCTTTAATTGCAATTGATGTTAATTCTGGTAAAGCAACAAAAGGCATTAATATAAATCAAACTGCTCTTTCTATTAATTTAGAAGCAACTAAAGAAATTGCTAGGCAATTAAGATTTAGAGATCTAGGAGGTCTTATTGTTATTGATTTTATTGATATGAATCATATTGATCATAAAAAACAAGTAGAAGATTTATTTGTAAAATTATTAAAATTAGATCGCGCACATACTAAAATTGGAAATATTTCCTGTTTTGGCCTGTTAGAAATGACAAGACAAAGGATTGGTTCATCTTTGCAAAAAACTATAAATGTATGTTCAACCTGCAATGGATATGGATATGTTCCATCTAAAGAATTTATAGGAAATAGAATTTTCCAAAAAATTCAAATGATTTTAAATAAAAAAATTATGGATATAAAAATAATATCTTCTATATCAGTAGTTAATTATATTTCAAATAATAAAAAATATATTATCCATAAAATTGAAAAAAAATATAATATTAATATTAATATATTAGCAGATCAAAATATTCTTTTCCCCAATTTTAAAATTTTCAAAATAAATCCTTTAAAAAATAAAAATTTTTTTTATCCTGATAAAAAAAAAAAAAATCAAAAAACATATGAAAATTCTTTTTATACATTATCAGCAGTAGAACATCAATTTGAATTTAGAAAAAAAATGGAACATAAAAAATGGAAATTAAATTTTTTATTTATTATCAATAAATATTTAAAAAATAATAAAATTATAAAAATATTTCAAATACTAAAATCTTTTTTTATAAAAATTTTTAACTTAATAAATACAAAAAGAATATATATTCAAAATAAAAAAAATATTAAAAATAATATTCTATATAATAAAAAAAAAAATGTTAATAATGAATTAATAAATAAAATAGTAGTATCTTATAAAACTGTGTTTTCTTTGCAAGAACACATAAAAAGATTAAGAAATAAAGAACTTAAAAAACCAATAACTATGGTAAAAACAAAAGAACATTCTTCATATTCTACTCCTCAAAATTATAATTTAATTCCTGAAATAAAATTGATAAAAAAAAATAACAAATAAAACATAATAAAATATCTTTAATCTAAAAAGTTTTCCTATACTTTTCACAATTTTTTTTTTTAAAATATTTACATTCTCCATACAAATATAAGCTGTGATGTATAATGCGAAATCCTAATTTATTTGCAATAATTTTTTTTCTTTCTTCTAAAATTTTATCAGAAAATTCTTCTACACGATTACAATGGACACATAAAAAATGATCATGATTATAATCGCTTAATTCAAAAACAAAATGGTCATCTCCAAATTTATGACGAATAATTAGTCCAGCTAATTCAAATTGTGTAAGAACTCTATATATAGTTGCAAATCCTATACTACCCTTTTCATTATCTTTAATTAAAGAATGATATATATCTTCAGCGCTCATATGACGATTTCGATTTTTTGTTAAAATATTAAAAATTTTAATACGAGGTAATGTAGCTTTTAAACCTGCTTTTTTTAAATTAATTTTTGACATTATTTTCTTAATAATGATGATAGAAAGAAGTTTACTACTAAACTATAAGTTTACTATATATTTTTTATTTTTTCATTATTTAGAATATTATTTTAAAATTATTGAAATCAAGGAAAATAAATATAATATAATACGCATGTAAAAAAATTTTATTAAAAATGAATTTTATAAAAATATTTTTTTTATTTTTCTATATATTAATTATATCAGGCTGTTCAAGCTTAATTCAAAATAATTTAATAGGACAGGGTATCAAAATTTCAAATCAACAAATTAAAAATATAAAAATTGGTATGAATAAAAAACAAGTAGAATATATTTTAGGAACTCCTAATCTTGTTGATATTTACTATCCCAATTTTTGGTATTATATATTTTATATCATCTCTAATAGAAAAATGGTAGGAGAAAAAATATTAATAAAATTTGATAAAACCAATAAAGTAATATTAATTCAAAAGAAAATAATATAAATTAAATTTCAATGCAATTTAAATTTTTTTCTATTTTTTAGAGCGTAATATTCTTAATTTTTTAGGATTAATAATTAAAGGACGATAAATCTCTATTCTATCTCCATTTTGGAGTATATAGCTGTATTTAATTGTATCGCCAAATATTCCTAACGATAATTTTCCTTTATTAAATATTAAGTAAAGTTCTTGGTACTCTACCAGTATACCAGATTTTTGAATAGCTTCAATAGCAGAAGTTCCAGGTTTAACCATTAAACATAGTAAAACTTGTTTTTTATATGGTGAAACATATGCAATTTCTACTTTAATAAATCTATTTATCATACATTAATTTTGCATATTGAGAAAATGCATTTATCATATCATGAATATTTTTTTTAAATTTTTTATTTATTGAAAAATCAATAAATTTATTTATAAAAATAAATTCTGAAAAAAATGTAATATAACAAGAATATATATCTATTTTTTCAAATAACCAAAAAGCCTGAAAGTATTTAAAAGGTCCTGATAAAAGTTTCATATTGATACGATGATTTTCTATTAAAACATTAGATGTTGTAATAATATTTGTAAAAGATCCGATTTTAATGGTTAAACTTCCTATAATTTCATTTTCTTTTTTAGAAATAATTTTTGCATCCTGGCACCAGGAAAATATTTTAGGATACAAATAAATATTATTAATTAATTTATACATTTGACAATTTGAATATTGTACTAAAGATGAAACTTTAATTTTATGCATTGTTGCATACTATATAATTCTAGAATATTATTTATTTTACAAATAGTTTTTCATAATTCAAAATATGAAAAGAAAATATTTTCAAAAAAAAATAATTACAATAAATCGTAAAGCTCAATATCAATATTTTATTGAAGATAAAATAGAAGCCGGAATTATCCTTAAAGGATGGGAAGTTAAAAGTTTTCGAGAACATTCTGTACAAATTAATGAATCTTACATTACTTTAAAAAAAGGTGAAGCATTTATAATTAATGTACATCTACATGTTCCTATCACTACATGTTTATATAGCAATGCTAAAAAACAAAGAGATAGAAAACTTTTGCTACATAAAAAAGAAATTAATAAATTAATAGGGAAAATCAAGGAAACTAGATATACAATTATTCCACTTAAAGTTTATTGGAAAAAGCATCGCATTAAAGTACAAATAGCTATAGCTAAAGGAAAAAAAAATTTTGATAAGCGTTTTGAAGAGAAAAAAAAAGAATGGAAAATGCAAAAATTAAAAATTTTAAAAAATACTTCTTTTTAATTTTTGCATTTATATTTTAAATATATAAAAAATAGTATATACAAATTAATATTTATTTGCCATCTCTTCTAGAGAAAATGATTGTATTTTATGCGCTTTTCCTGCACTTTTGAATTCTTCGTATCGCATTTGGCAAATTTTACTCATAGCTTCTCTTGCTTTCTTATTATATTCTCTTGGATCAAATACTTTATTTTTTTTTGATAGAAAAGATCGTACAGCAGAAGTTGCAGCAATTCTTAAATCAGTATCAATATTAATTTTTCTTACTCCATAATGAATTGCTCTTTGGATTTCAGATATTGGCACTCCATATGTCTGTTTTATATTTCCTCCATGATTATTAATTATTTTTAATAAATTTTGAGGAATACTTGATGATCCATGCATTACTAAATGTGTATTAGGAATTTTTTTATGAATTTTTTTAATATGATCGATTGCTAAAACTTCTTTAGAAGGAGGAACAGTAAATTTATATGCACCATGACTAGTTCCAATGGCTATAGCTAATGCATCCACTTTAGTTAATTTTACAAAATTTCTTGCTTCTTCAGGATCTGTTAATAATTGATCTTTCGATAATATTCCTTCAGCACCAGAATGATCTTCTTTTCCCGCGATTCCAGTTTCTAAAGATCCTAAACATCCTAATTCTCCCTCTACAGAAACACCACAACTATGTGCAATATCTACAACGCTTTTTGTAACATTTACATTATATTGAAAAGTAGATGGTGTTTTAGCATCCTCCATCAAAGATCCATCCATCATAATTGATGAAAATCCTAATTGAATGGAACGTATACATATTTTTGGAGACGTTCCATGATCTTGATGAACAACTATAGGTAATTTAGGATAACTCTTTAATGCAGCTTTAAATAAATATTGAAGAAAGTTTTCTCCTGCATATTGACGAGCTCCAATAGAAATTTGTAAAATTACAGGAGAATTTACTTTATTTGCAGCATTCATTACTGCTTGTATTTGTTCTAAATTATTTATATTAAAAGCTGGAACAGCATAATTATTTTCTGCTGCATGATCTAATAATTCTTTTAATGTAATTAGGGACATTATAAATATACTCCATATTTTATAAATTAAATCATTATTATCTATATAATTGAATTAACACGAATTATTTTCATTTTATTTGTTCCACCGTGGCGACCCATATGATCTCCATAAGTTAAAATAATCAATTCTCCTATTTTTACAAGTCCTTTTTTTAATAATTCTTTAATAGCTAAAGAATTTACATTATTTTTAGGTATTTTTGTAGGGTCAAAATGCAAAGGTTTTACTCCACGATATAGCGTTACTTTTCTTTGGGTTTCTACATTTCTTGTTAATGCAAAAATTGGAATATGAGAATGAATTCGTGACATCCACAAAGTGGTATCACCTGATTCAGTTAAAGCTACTATTGCTTTTACATTAAGATGATTAGCAGTATACATAGTTGCCATTGCAATAGATTCATCAATACGATTAAAATAACTATTCATTCTATGTTGAGAATTGCGTATTATCGGATTTTTTTCTGCAGCTAAACAAATTTTTGTTATTTTTTTAATTACTTTAATTGGATATTTACCTATTGCAGATTCTCCAGATAACATAACAGCATCTGTTCCGTCAAATACTGCGTTTGCTACATCTGAAACTTCAGCTCGAGTTGGAATAGGATTGCAAATCATAGATTCCATCATTTGAGTTGCAGTAATCACTATTTTATCTAAAGAACGTGTTTGAGAAATAATTTTTTTTTGTATTCCAGGAACATATTCATCGCCAATTTCCAATGACAAATCTCCTCTTGCTATCATTATTCCCTCTGACTCTTTAATAATGTTAGTAATATTTTTTATAGATTCAGATCTTTCAATTTTTGCAATAATATTAGCTTTTGAATCTTCTTGTAATAATAGTTTTCTAACTTCTTTTATATCATTTTCATTTTTAGGAAATGAAACAGCTAAGAAATCTGCTTTTAACATTGCAGCAAATTTTATATCTTTTTTATCTTTTTCTGTCAAAGCTGGAGCAGATAATCCTCCTCCAAATTTATTAATTCCTTTGTTATTAGATAAATATCCACCTCTTTTAACTTGGCAAAAAATTTTTTTTTTTTGAATTTTTGTAACTAAAAGAATCAATTTTCCTTCATCAATAAGTAAAATATCATTTAAATTAAGATCTTTATATAAATTTTTATAATTAATTCCCACACGATTTTCATCTCCTAATAAATATTTTAGATCAGGATCTAAAATAAAAATATTATTTTTTTTAAGATAAATTATTTTTTTTTTAAATTCAGTAATTCTTATTTTGGGTCCTTGTAAATCAATTAATATACCAATATTTTTATTTTCCTCTTTAGAGATTTTTCGAATTTGAAAAATACGTTTTTTATGCACTTGATAATTTTCATAAGAAAAATTACAACGAACAGCATCTATACCAAACCGTACCATCTCGCGTAAAATTTTTATATTATCTGTTGTTGGTCCTAATGTAATTAATATTTTTGTTCTTCTCATTGCTTTTCTCTAAAAATTTCAATATAGGTAATGTATTTTTTTTTAAATATTCTAAAAATGCTCCTCCTCCAGTAGAAATATAAGAAATAAATTTATCAAATTTATAATTTTCAATAGATGCTATTGTATCGCCACCTCCAGCAATCGAAAACGAAGAAGTTTTAGAAATTTTATCTAAAATAGTAAAAGTACCATGTGAAAATAAAGGCATTTCATAAGCCCCAACAGGGCCATTCAATATTATTGTTTTTGATCTTTGAATTAATGAACAAATATTGATTAATGTTTTTTTACCTAAATCTAAAATTTTTTCATTTTTTGATATTTGGTTTATGAACTTTGATTTTGCGGAGGAAAAATCTTTTGTAACATAAACATCTACTGGTAAATGAATATTGCATTTTACTTTTTTATTCATCAAATTATTTGCATAATGAATTAAATTAGATTCATGCATAGAAGATCCAATATTTAAACCTTTTGCTAATAGAAAAGTATTTGCAATACCTCCTCCAATTACTAAATCATCTACTTTTTCTAATAATTCATCCAATAAAGTAATTTTAGTTGAAATTTTTGATCCCCCTATGATAGATAAAATAGGACTTTTCATTTTATCAACATTAATTTTTAATTGAGTTAATTCTTCTTCTAATAAAAATCCTGCACAAGAAATCGGTGCGAACTCTGCTATACCACATGTTGAAGAATGTATACGATGAGATACACCAAATGCATCCATAATAAATATGTCGCATAAATTAGCCAATTTTTTAGATAAATTAATATTGTTAGATTTTTCTCCTAAATTAAATCTAACATTTTCAAGGAATAATATTTCTCTTTTTTTTAAATTTCTTTTATTATAATTTTGTGTAAATTTTACAGGTTTATTTATTAATGAAGAAAAATAATTTGCTATAGGTTTCAAAGAATATTTTTGATTTATATACCCTTCTTTTGGATTTCCAAAATGTGACATAATAATAATTTTCGCTCCTTTCTCTATAGCAAATTTTATTGTAGATAAGGATCTTTTTATTTTAGTAGCACTGCTAATAATACCATTCTTCATAGGAACGTTAAAATCCACTCTTATTACAATGTATTTATTAAATAAATTTATATCCTTTAAATATAATAAATTTTTCATATTATATTTTAAGCGTTTACTAGTGCAATTGTAGTGTCCAACATTCGGTTTGAAAACCCCCATTCATTATCATACCAAGAAAATACTTTTACTAAATTTCCAATTACTTTTGTTTGAGTTGCATCAAATATACAAGAATGTGGATCATGGTTAAAATCAATAGATACTAATGGTAGTTTATTATATCTTAAAATTTTTGATAAAATTCCACAAGAAGCTTTTTTCATTATTTTATTAATTTCATATATTGAAGTTTTTTTTAATGAAAAAAATGTAAAATCAACTAGAGATACATTCATTGTCGGTACACGTATAGAAATCCCTTCTAAACGATTTTTTAATTCAGGCAATACTAAATGCAACGATTTTGCAGCTCCTGTTTTTGTAGGAATTAAAGATCGAAACGCAGAACGTGCGCGACGCATATCATAATGATGAGCATCATTTAATTTTTGATCGTTTGTAAAAGCATGTATGGTAGTCATAAATCCTTTTTGTATTCCTATGCTTTCATACAATGGTTTTATTAAAGTTGCTAAACAATTTGTTGTGCAAGATCCATTAGAAATAATACAATCGGAAGATGTTAATATTGAATGATTAATACCATATACTATGGTAGCATCTACATCATTATCTTCTCCTGGAGCGGAAATTATTACTTTTTTAGCTCCACTTGCAATATGTTTGCTTGCTTTTTTTTTAGATAAAAAAGATCCTGTACACTCATATACTACATCAATATTTAAATCTTTCCATGGTAAATTAAGTGGGTCTTTTTTTGAGAAGACATGAATTTTATCGCCATTAATTATCATATAATTTTCTTTTACCAAAATTTCACCCATAAATTTTCCATGTGTACTATCAAATTTTGTTAAATGTGCATTTACATTGATATTTCCTGAATCATTAATTGCAATAATTTCAATTTCTTCTTTTCTATACCCTTCGTATAATGCGCGTAAAATATTTCTTCCAATCCTACCATAACCATTAATTGCTATACGAATTTTCATTATTTATCTCCCTAATTTTAAATAAAAATAGAATTTATTTATTAATAACATTTTTTGCATCTTTTACAATCTTATCTACAGAAAATCCAAAATAATTAAATAAATCTTCTGACGAACCAGAAAGACCAAAACTATTAATTCCAATATTTTTCCCACCATATAAAATATATTTTTTCCATGGAGATGTAACACCAGCTTCAATAGTAATTATTGGAATATTTTTAGGTAATATATAATCTTTATAAGATGTTTTTTGTTTTTCAAAAAAATCGATACTAGGCATTGAAACAACCCGAGTAGAAATATTTATCATAGATAATTTTTTTGCTGCGGATACTGCAATTTGCACTTCTGATCCTGTGGCTAAAAAAATAAGAGACAGAGGTTTTTTATTATCATATAATATGTATCCTCCTTTATAAATATTATTAAAATTTTTAATATCTTTTGTTTGAATTGGTAAATCTTGTCGCGACAATACTAAAGCAGTAGGATGAAATTTTTCTGTAATAGCAGACTGCCATGCCACTAAAGTTTCTAAAGTATCACAAGGTCTCCAAACAGATAAATTGGGTATAATACGTAAACTAGCTAAATGTTCAATGGGTTGATGTGTTGGTCCATCTTCCCCTAAACCGATAGAATCATGGGTAAATATATATATAATTTGCAAACGCATTAAAGCTGCCATACGAATTGCATTTCTTGCATAATCAGAAAAAACTAAAAAAGTACCTCCATAAGGAATAAAACCTTTATAAAGTTTTAAACCATTCATAATAGAAGCCATAGCAAATTCTCTAACTCCATAATGGATATAATTTCCATTAAATTCTGTATTATTAATTATTTTTGATCCGTTCCAATAAGTTTTGTTAGATTCAGTTAAATCTGCAGAACCACCTATTAATGCAGGAAGAAATTTACCAATTAAATTAAGAACAATTTGTGATGATTTTCTTGTAGAAACATGATGATATTTTGGATTTTTTTGTATTTTTTTTAACCATTGTAAACACATTTTTCCCCAGTTTAAAGGCAATAATTCATCAATTCTTTTAATTAAATCTTCAGCTAATTTAGGATATTTTTTTTTATATATATTCCATTTTTTTTGCCAATTTTCCTCTAAAGTTTTTCCAATAATTTTTTCATTCCATTCTTCATATATTTCTTTTGGTATACAAAAAGCATCATAATTCCAATTTATTTTTTTTTTAGTTAAAAGAATTTCTTTTTCTCCTAAAGGAGATCCATGAGATTCACAATTTCCAGACTTATTAGGAGATCCAAATCCAATAATAGTTTTGCAACAAATTAGAGTAGGCGAATTTGTATTAGATTTTGCTTTAAAAATAGCATAATCAATTTCAGAAAAATTATGTCCATCTACATTTTCTATTACTTCCCATCCATATGCTTTAAATCTTTTAGAAACATTTTCAGAAAACCATTTTTTTGTTTTTCCATCAATTGAAATTCCATTGTTATCCCAAAATATAATTAATTTTCCTAGTTTTAAAGTTCCTGCTAATGAACAAGATTCATGTGAAACTCCTTCCATTAAACATCCATCCCCTGCAAATACATAAATATAATGATCAATTATAATGTGATCTTTTTTATTAAATTGAGATGATAAAATTTTTTCAGCAATTGCCATTCCTACAGCATTTCCAATTCCTTGTCCTAATGGGCCTGTAGTGGTTTCTATACCTGGTATGGATTTATATTCTGGATGCCCGTTGGTTTTAGAATGAATTTTTCTAAATTTTTTTAGATCATTTATTGATAAAGTATATCCTGTTAAATGTAAAATGCTATATAGTAGCATAGACCCATGTCCATTTGATAAAACAAAACGATCTCGATTAATCCAATTTGGATTATTAGGATTATGTTTTAAAAAATATCTCCATAAAGATTCAGCAATATCTGCCATACCCATGGGCATTCCAGGATGTCCTGATTTTGCATATTGCACACTATCCATAGATAAAGCACGTATAGCGTTAGCTAAATGTTTACGATTTAACATTATATCAATGATCTCCAATTTATATTATTTATAATTAAAACATAAAGTAAATTTTATCATAAATTATTTATTCTTTATTATAAAAATAAAACAAAAAATATTTTTATAAAAATAAACTAAAAATAATATAAATATTTTTATATATATATAAATGCGATATTTATTAATTAATATAAATATATTATAATAAGATATTTTTAATTTTAAGGAAATATCTATATTAATGAATAATCAATATCTTTTTTCTTCAGAATCAGTTTCTGAAGGACATCCAGATAAAATTGCTGATCAGATTTCAGATGCAATTTTAGATGCAATAATAAAAAAAGATCTTAATGCACATGTTGCTTGTGAGACTCTTGTAAAAACTGGAATGGTTTTAGTAGCTGGTGAAGTAAATACATCTTCATGGGTAGATATAGAAGAAATAGTTCGAAAAGTTATAATTGATATAGGTTATATTAAACCCAGCCAGGGTATAGATGGTATGTCATGTTCAGTCTTAAATGCCATTGGAAAACAATCTCCTGATATTATCATGGGGATTAAAAAAGAAAAAAAAAGAAATCAAGGTGCTGGAGATCAAGGAATAATGTTTGGTTTTGCTTGTGATGAAACAGATGTATTAATGCCTGCACCTATAATATATGCAAATCGTTTGATGAAAAAACAATCTGAAATTAGAAAATCAGGTAAATTAAATTGGTTGTATCCAGATGCAAAAACTCAAATAACATTTCAATATATTAATAATGTGCCTTGTAATATTGATACTATTATTTTTTCCACGCAACATGCTCCTAATATACAAAAAAAGGTATTAGAAGAAGCTGTACATGAAGAAATTATCAAAAAAGTTATTCCTAAAAAATTTTTAACATCAAAAACAAAATATTTTATTAATCCAACTGGTAAATTTACTGTAGGAGGACCTCAAGGTGATTGTGGTTTAACAGGAAGAAAAATTATAACTGATACTTATGGAGGAATGTCTAGACATGGAGGCGGAGCTTTTTCTGGAAAAGATCCGTCAAAAGTCGATAGATCTGCTGCATATATGATGCGTTATATAGCAAAAAATATTGTGGCAGCAAAATTAGCAAAAAAATGCGAAATTCAAATTTCTTATGCTATAGGCATATCTGAACCTATTTCAATATATGTAAATACATTTGGCACTGGAAAAATTACAAATACTAATCTTTTATTTTTGATAAAAAAATATTTTTCATTAAAACCAAATAGTATTATTAAAAAATTAGATTTATTAAAGCCTATTTATCAAAAAACATCTGTTTATGGTCATTTTGGTAGGGAAGAAAAAAATTTCACTTGGGAAAAAATAGATAAATCTAAATTTCTTAAATATGCTGCAAAAAAAATATAAAGGATATTAAAAAAATATGAATCAAAAAAATATAAAAAAATTAAATTTTTCAGATTATAAAATTGCTAATATTCAATTAGCAAATTGGGGGAATAAAGAAATTGCAATAGCAGAAACAGAGATGCCAGGATTAATAAATATTGGTAATGAATTTAAACATCAACAACCACTAAAAGGAGCTAGAATTGCTGGATGTTTACACATGACAATCCAAACATCTGTATTAATACAAACTTTAATTAATTTAGGTGCTGAAGTTCGATGGTCATCTTGCAATATATTTTCTACACAAGATCATGCAGCTGCTGCTATGGTAAATAGAGGTGTTCCTATATTTGCCTGGAAAGGAGAAACAGAAGAAGAATATGAATGGTGTATAAAAAAAACTATTTTTGGACCTAATAATTGGTTTCCTAATATGATTTTAGATGATGGTGGTGATCTTACAAAAATATTACATAATCAATATCCTAAAATTTTATCTAAAATACAAGGAATTTCAGAAGAAACTACAACTGGAGTTCAACGTTTATATAAGATGGAGGAAACTGGAAAATTAAAAGTACCTGCAATTAATGTAAATAATTCTGTTACTAAATCAAAATTTGATAATTTATATGGTTGTCGAGAATCTCTTATTGATGGTATTAAACGAGCAACCGATATCATGATCGCTGGAAAAATTGTTTTAATACTTGGATATGGAGATGTAGGCAAGGGTTGTGCTCAAGCATTTAGAGGATTTGGAGCAATAGTTTTAATAACCGAAATTGATCCTATTTGTGCTTTACAAGCAGCAATGGAAGGATTACGTGTGGTTAAGATTGAAGAAGTAGTAGATAAAGTTGACATTTTTGTTACTGCAACTGGAAATTATAAAGTTATTACTCATGATCATATAAAAAAAATGCATCATCAAGCAATTATTTGTAATATTGGTCATTTTGACAATGAAATTGATGTTGCATCACTGAAAAAATATGTATGGGAAGAAATAAAACCACAAGTAGATCATATAATATTTCCAGATGGAAAACGTATTATTTTACTTGCTAAAGGACGTTTAGTAAATTTAGGTTGTGCAACTGGACATGCTAGTTTTGTTATGTCCTATTCTTTTACCAATCAAATTTTATCTCAAATTGAATTGTGGAAATATCCTGAAAAATATAAAGAGAAAAAAGTATATATGTTACCTAAAATATTAGATGAAAAAGTAGCTAAATTACATTTAAAAAAAATTGGTGTAAATTTAACTAAATTAACAAAAAATCAAGCATCATATATTGGTGTTAATATTAATGGACCATATAAACCTAAATACTATAGATATTGATTTTTTTAAGGATATTTAAAATATTATGTTAAAAAATAAATCTATGAAAATTAGTTTTGAATTTTATCCGCCAAAAAATAATATAGATAATATTAACCTATTAAACACAGCAAAAAAATTTTTACAATACAACCCTTTTTTTTACTCAGTGACTTTTGGAGCAAATGGTAGCAATCAAAAAAAAACATATGATATTGTTGATATGTTATATAATTCAAATTTATCTGTGGCACCTCATATATCTTGTATAGGTTCATTTGAAAAAATTAGTAATTTAATCCAATGTTATAAAAAAAAAGGCATTAAACATTTGGTCGTGTTAAGAGGAGATATATCATATAAAAATAAAAAAAAATTAATATATGAAAAAGGAAAAAAATTTTTTCATGCAAGTGATTTAGTTAAATTTATTAGAATTGAAACAGGAAATTATTTTCATATTTCTATTGCAGCATATCCAGAATATCATCCTGAATCTCGAAATCCTAACATTGATTTAAAATATTTTATTTATAAAAATAACCAGGGAGCTAATCAAGCAATTACACAATTTTTCTTTAATTCAGATGCATACTTTTATTTTATTGAAAATTGTAAAAAACATAATGTTACTACGGATATTATTCCTGGTATTATGCCCATAACAAATTATAAAAAACTTGCTATATTTTCAAATAAATGCCATGCAGAAATTCCTAAGTGGATTCGAGAAAAATTATTTTTTTTAGAAGAAAAAGGTGATCAAATAGGATTGCAAAAATTTGGTGAAAAGGTGATTACTTTATTATGTGAAAATTTATTAAAAAATGGTGCTCCTGGATTGCATTTTTATACATTAAATCAATTTGAACCAACTTATTCTATTTTAAGAAATTTAGTATAATATTTATTTATTTTTAATAAAAAATAATATAATGAAATATATTCCAAGAGTTTTTTTTCAAAAAAAATTAAATATTGAAAATATAATAGAATTATCTCAAACTCATTGTCATCACCTAATTCAAGTATTACGAATGAAAATAAATAAAAAAATATTACTTTTCAATGGAAATGGATTCGAATATTTGGCAAAAATTATTAAAAAAAGCCATAATAAATGTATTGTAAAAATCATAGATATGAATTTTATTAATCGCGAATCTCTTATTTGGATTCATTTATTATCTTGTATACCTCAAAAAAAAAAAATGAAACAAATAATACAAAAATCTGTTGAATTAGGTGTGAATGAAATTACTCCTCTTATTTCACAAAATGGGAAAATAAAATCATTTAAAGAAAATATAGAAAATAATATTTGGAGGAATGTTATAATTTCTGCTTGTGAACAATCTGGAAGAACTATTCTTCCTAAATTAAATACATCAAAATTATTTATCAATTGGATATCAAAATATCATCCTAAATCTAATTTAGAAAAAGCTATATTTTTAGATCCAAAATCTATTTATACATTTCAAGATTTACCAAATACTATTAATAGATTTATTATATTAATCGGTCCTGAATCAGGATTTAGTAAAAATGAAATGAATATACTTAATTCTTCTAAATTATTTCAAAGTATACGTATTGGACCTAGAATTTTACGAACAGAAACTGTTCCAATTAGTGTTATTAGTATTCTACAATTTCTTTATGGAGATTTAAAATAATTATTTTATTTAATTATATTTATTTAAAGAGATTTTAAAATAGATATTTTTTGATATAAATCATAAACTAATTTTTTTATACCCATTTTATGGGACGAAGATATGTAATGTACAGGACCTTTCCAATTTAAAAAATTTAATATTTTTTTAGTAATTAAATACATTTGATCTTTTTTTAAAAGATCTATTTTTGTAAAAATAATCCATCTTTCTTTTAATAAGAAGGTTGGATTATATTTTTTCAGTTCTTCTATAACTGTCAAAATAGTGTATAAAATTTTTTGTTCTTTTCCGGAAGAAATATCTATAATATGTAAAATGATATAATTTCTTGATATATGCTTAAGAAAATTAGATCCCAAACCCAATCCCTTAGAAGAACCTTCTATAATGCCTGGAATATCAATTGCAATAAAATCTTGAAATTTAGAAAATTTAACTACTCCTAAATGAGGATATAACGTTGTAAAAGGATATTCTTCTATTTTAGGTTTAATATTTGATATAACGGATATTAAAGAAGATTTTCCAGAATTAGGAAAACCTATAATACTAACATCTGCTATTAAATTCAATTCTAATCGAATTAAATATTTTTTTCCATATTCTCCATAAAAATTTTTCTTTAAATTTTTTTGATTTTTAGAATAATAGTTACCTAAACCAGGATTTCCACCATTAGAAATTTTAATTATATCTTTTTTTTTAATAATTTCTCCAAGAAATTTTTTATTTTTTTGATTAAATATTTTTGTTCCGACTGGAACTTTTAATATAAGATTTTTTCCATTCTTTCCAGTACAATTATTTTTATATCCATTTTTTCCAGATTTGGCAGAATAATAAGAATTATATCGATATTTAATAAGAGTATTTAAATTTTTATCGGCAATAAAAAAAACATCGCCTCCTTTACCTCCTTTACCTCCATCTGCTTTTTTACGAGAATACTTATCATGATAAAAACTTAAATATCCATTTCCTCCATTTCCAGATTTTATTGTAATATAGATTTCATCTATAAAAAACATAAAATACTTTTTTAATTTTAAAAATTAATAATTTTTATATATAATCTGTTATTTAATCCACCGCGAAAAAACTCTACTTTTCCATTTATTTTTGCATATAAAGTATGATCACGACCGCATCCTACGTTTTTTCCAGGTAATACTTTAGTGCCTCTTTGTCGAATTAAAATAGTTCCTGAAATTACTTTCTGACCACCATATTTTTTTACACCTAACATTTTAGGTTTTGAATCACGACCGTTTCGAGTGCTACCACCAGCTTTTTTGTGTGCCATAAGAAATTTCCTTTATTTAATGTATTTGAATATTAAGAATTTTGACTAAAATTAAAGGTTGTCTATATCCTATTTTTTTTATTGAATTTTTTCTTCTATGAAATTTAATTATATGGATCTTTTTTGTTAATTTTTTTTTAAAAATCTTTCCTATTACACTTATATTTGGAAGAATAGGATTTCCTATATTAATAGACTTAGAATCTGTAAAAAATAATATTTTTTCGAATTTTATAATATCATTAATATGATTCTTAGTTTTTTTTATTTGTATAATATCACCTATTTTAACTTTAATTTGTTGGTTGCCACTAATAATAATTGCATACATATATGTAAGAATAAACTCCTAAATTAATTTAATACTATAAAAAAATATAAAAAAAATTATTTTTTTGCATATAAAATCGCATGTTTATAAAAAAATCCATTTTATATTAAAGGTTAATTTAGAACAAGAATTTTTATAAAAAATATAAAATAAGATAAATTTTATTCTCCCTGCCCTTTTGAATATCCTGCTTTTCCATCAAAATCATATAAATTTTCAATTTTTATAAATTGAATTTTTAATGAAAATATATATTTTAACAAATATATAATAATTTCATTATCAATATAATTTTTATTATTTTTTATAAACCTGCAACGCCAGTGATCTACACAAAAAGTTTCTGAAAATCCATTTGGCCAAATTTTAATACCACGATTTGTAATCATATGTAATGATATTGGTAAATTTTTACTAACTTTAGATAATCTTTTTGCTAATTCTGAAATAGAATTTTTAGGATTATATTGAATAAATACATCAACACCAACTAAATCTTTTTTTATAGAAGTTAATTTCGTAAAATTTCGAACATATATTTTTTTGGTATATTTTTTTGAATTTAAATATTTTTTTGAATTTAAATATATAGGAGACTGGCCTAATCTATTAATAATTTCTTTAGTAAATTCTTTTGTTCCTACCTTATTTTTACTATAATCTTTATGATAAATATCATTTGTATGAATGCCTTCTTCAATAGTTTTTAGCCATGCATTATAAATCAATTTTGCTTCAGAATTTTGGTTTATATATGTTAGCATTTGTACTGCAGATAATAATAAACCAGATGGATTAGCTATATCTTTCTTGGAAAGATCTGGAGAAGTACCATGAACAGCTTCAAACATAGCATATTTTTCGCCTATATTTGAAGAACCAGATAATCCAATAGATCCTAAAGTTTCAGATGCAATATCTGAAATAATATCTCCATATAAATTTAATGTAACAATAACATCAAAAATTTCAGGTTTATTCGCTATATATGCCGAACCTATATCAATAATATAATGATTTGATTCAATATCAGGATAACATTTTGAAATTTTTTGAAAAATTTTATGAAATAATCCATCAGATTGTTTCATAATATTATCTTTAGACATACAAGTAACTTTTTTACGATTGTAAAATCTTGCATATTCAAAAGCATACTGAATGATTCTTTCGCATCCTGGAATAGAAATTAATTTTAAAGATTGTACAACTTCAGGTGTTTGTTGATGTTCAATGCCGCCATATAAATCTTCTTCATTTTCACGAATAATAACTATATCCATATTAGGATGATATGTTTTAATAAAAGGTGCATAAGAAACACAAGGCCTTATATTTGCATATAAGGAAAGAGTTTTTCGTATTGTTACATTTACACTTTTATAACCAATGCCACTTGGAGTGGTAATTGGTGATTTTAATATTATTTTGTTTTGAATAATTTTTTTCCAATCTTCTGGTGATATTCCTGAATTATATCCTTTGTAATATGCTTTTTTACCAATTTCAATTTCTTCAAAATCTATTTTGCAATTAGCTGCATTTAGTATATTTATTGTTGCATCCATAATTTCTGGACCAATGCCATCACCATAAGCAACAGAAATTTTCTTCATAATTTTATTATTTCCTTTTATTATCTTCTATTTTTTCTTTAATAAGGTCTCCTATAGTTATAGGAGATGTTTTGTATGTATTTCTTTGATGGTTGAATCCAATTTTTTTTCTATTTTTAAAATTTTCATTACATGAAATTAATATAATATTTTTTTTGAAATCAAAATCTTTAATACATACTTTTATATGATTACCAATTTTTAAATAATTTCGCATATCAGAAACACCAACATTACTATTTTTTAATATGGATTTAATTCCAAAACCAATAGTAATTGTAGCCTGTTTTTCTTTTACTTGATGTACAATGCCATTAACTATATCACCTTTTTTATATTTTTTTGTAAATTTAGAAATAGGATTTCTAATTAATTGTTTAATTCCTAATGAAATACGATTCCGATCTACATCGATATTTAAAATAATAGCATCTACAATATCTCCCTTATTAAAGGGTTTAACAGCATCCTCTCCTTGTGTATCCCAAGATAAATCGGATAAATGAATAAGACCATCAATATCACCTTCAAGACCTAAAAATACCCCAAAATCTGTGATGGATTTAATTTTTCCTGAAACTATATCTCCTGGATTATATTTTTTATTAAATGTTTCCCAAGGATTTTCAACACATTGTTTTAATCCCAATGAAATACGACGCCTATCAATATCTATATCTAGAATCACCACTTCTATTTTATCTTCTATTTTTAATATTTTATGAGGATTAACATTTTTATTTTTCCAATCCATTTCTGTTACATGTACTAGACCTTCTATTCCATTATCAATTTCAATGAAACATCCATAATCAGCAATATTTGTTATTCTTCCCCATACTTTTTTTCCTTTAGGAAATCGAGTAATAACATCATGCCAAGGATCATTTCCTAGTTGTTTTAATCCTAATGAAACACGTTGCTTTTCTTTATCAAATTTTAAAACTTTTACTGTAATTTCATCAGCAATAGATAAAATTTCACTAGGATGATGTATGCGTTTCCAAGACATATCAGTAATATGTAGTAATCCATCTACACCTCCAAGATCCATAAATGCACCATAATCTGTTAAATTTTTAATTACACCTTTAATATTACTTCCTTCTTTAAGAGAATTAAGTAATTCTTCACGATCAATACTATTTTCTTCTTCTATAACTGCTTTTCGGGATACTACAATATTATTTCTTTTAGAATCAATCTTAATTAATTTCAAATCGATAGATTTATTTTCTAAAAATGAAGTATCTTTAATAGGCCGTGTATCGACTAAAGAACCAGGAAGAAAAGCTCTTACTCCATCGATATCAATTGTAAAACCACCCTTTACTTTCCCAGTAATTAATCCTTGAATAGTTAATTTTTGTAAATGGGCATTTTCAATTTTTTCCCAAGTTCGTAATCTTTTTGCTTTATCTCGAGATAAACGAGTTTCTCCATAACTGTCTTCAACTGCTTCTAAAGCAACTTCAACTATATCACCAATAGAAATTGTTAATTCGCCATTCGTATTGATAAATTGAGAAATAGGAATAAAAGCTTCAGACTTTAATCCGGCATCCACAATAACGAAATCATTTTCAATTTTTAAAACTTCTCCTTCAATAATTGTCCCAGGTACCATTTTTAATTTGCTGAGACTTTCTTTGAATAAATCTGAAAAACACTCTGTCATAGTTTATATAGATAATTCCTAATTTATATATTTAATATTTATTTACATTTTTTAAATTACTTAATACATTCATTTAATCTTTGTAAACCCCATTTTTTTTGCTTAATTTAAAATAGATGATATTATCTTTGTAAGTATATATTTATTTTTATAATGTTTAATTATTAAATTAATAAATTTTTTGAAAGCATTATAAGATATAATATAAAAAATTTTTATACCGTTTATCTCAAATAATTATTTTTTGCAAAACTCTTGAGATACTAACATCTAATTTTTTACTAAGCAACTATTTGTATCTTCATTAATTTCAAATGAGATAAAAAATTTATAAAAAATATTTTTAATATAAATTCAAGAAAGAAAATATTTCATAATATTGTTTTTTATTAATCAGATATCTAATATTAGATAATAGAATTAATTTAAATAACTATTTATCTTATGAAATAAAATTTATTTTAGGTCTATATCAAAATTAGAAAAAATATTTTTTATATATATTTCAAAAAATATTAATAGAATTTTTTATATTTTTTCTCAAAAAATTTCATAAAATGAATTAAATATTTAACACCCGAAATTGGCATAGAATTATATATACCAATACGTATACCACTTTTTTGAGAACTATGCTTTGAAAGACCAATTAAACCAATTTTTTTTGATTCTATTAAAAATATTTTTTCTAATTTTTGAACATTAATATGAAAAATTATATTTGTTCTTGATCTACAATCAATAGGTATTCTATTTATATAGAATCTACTATTATCAATAAAAGTATACAATAATTGAATTTTTTTTAAATTTTCTTTTTCAAATACAGACAATCCTCCCCTTTTTTTTATCCATTTTAAAATTAAATGACAAATAAACCAAGAAAATATAGGTGGTGTATTTGGAATAGGATTTTTTAAATAAAAAGAATAATTATATAATGGAGGAATTGAATGTAATACTCTTTTTTTTATCATATCATTACGAATAATTACTAAACATAAACCAGGAATACCAATATTCTTTTGTATGCTTGCATAAATAAGGGCGTATTTTTCTATTCTTATACATTTTGATAAAATTGTTGAGGAAAAATCACAAACTAATCTTGGATGATCAATAGGATCGTTTCTACATTCTATTCCATCTGCTGTTTCATTTATTGTATAATGTACATAAGCACAATTTTTTGAAACTTTCCAATTTAAATTTCTTGCTGCATTTATACCTTGCTCTGCAATAAAAATATTTCCATATTGTTTGGCAAAATCAAAAGATTTTTTGCTCCAATGTCCTGTAATAATATATTCAGCAAATGTATTTTTATGTAATAAATTTAATGGAATAATGCTAAATTGTGCAGTAGCACCTCCTTGCATAAAAAATACATGATAATTTTTTGGAATTTTTAATAATTCTCTTAAATCTTTTTCTGTACTTTTAACTATAGATAAAAATTCTTTGCTTCTATGATTTAGAGAAAGAATAGAAAAACCTGTATTTTTATAATTTTCTATGGATTTTTTTGCAGTTTTTAGTATTTCAATAGGTATTTGTGAAGGGCCAGAAGAAAAATTATATATTTTCATTTTTTATGAAGAATATTTTATTCAATATGATAATAATTGGCTAATTTATTTTTAATACATTCTACACTGACTATTTTTTCACCTTTAGAAAGACGCATAAGACGAACACCTTGTGTGTTACGTCTAATTCTAGAAATTTCTGTAGATGAAATACGCGTAATAATACCATTACTACTAACTAAAAGTATTTCATCTTTTTCTTCTAATAAAGTTACACCAATAACTTTCCCATTTCTTTTTGAGGTCTGTATAGAAACAACTCCTTTAGTTCCTCGATTCATACATCTATATTCCTTAATACTTGTTTTTTTGCCATATCCATTTTGAGTTACTGTTAGTACATCAATTTTTTTAGTTTTATCAACTATAATAAGCGAAATAACAGATTGATTTTTCTGAATTTGCATTCCTTTTATGCCTCTTGTATTTCTGCCAATAGCACGAACATTTAATTCGTTAAAACGCACAGATTTTCCAGAATTACTAAATAACATAACATCTTTAGAACCATCTGTAATTTTTGCACCTATCAATAAATCTTTTTTATCTAATTTTATTGCTATAATACCATTGTTACGAGGTTTAGAAAATTTCTCTAAAATTGTTTTTTTTACAATTCCATTACGCGTCCCCATAAAAATATATGCATTTTGTAAAAAATTAGAAATTGGTAACATTTCTGTAATAAATTCACCTTCTTGCAAAGCAAAAACATTAATAATTGGACGTCCTCTAGAGATTCTAGATGCTTTAGGAAGTTCATAAACTTTTTTCCAATAAACTTTTCCTATAGTTGAAAAATATAGCATAGTTTCATGAGTATTAGCTATTACTGATTTTTGAACAAAATCTTCTTTTTTTAATGATAATCCACTCTTTCCCTTGCCACCTCTATGTTGTGATTGAAAAATATTTAATGCTTGGGCTTTTATATATCCTGTTTTTGATAAAGTAATAATCATATCTTCTTTAGTAATTAAATCTTCAATATTCATATTTTCTTTTTTCTGTATAATCCTTGTTCTACGTGGATCACCAAATTTATTTTTTATATCTTTAAGTTCTATGCAAATTTCTTCCATAAGGATATTAGGATTTGATAGAATATTAGATAAATATTTTATTTTTTCTAATAAATCAGATATTTCATTTAATATTTTATCTTTTTCTAAACTGGTTAAACGACTTAATCGTAATTCTAATATCCCATTTATTTGCTTTTTAGATAATTGGTATTTTCCATTAGATAATAATCCAAAATCTTCATTGGAGTTTAAATATTTATTTATATTTAAATTTGAGAATATATCAATAAACGAATGTGAAGTTTTTTCAAAAAACCATCTCTTTTTTCTTAAATTATTTTTTGCCTCTTGTAAATTTTTTGAAGTTTTTATTAGTAAAATAATTTCTTCAACATTATTTAATGAAACATGAAGACCTTCTAAAATATGTGTTCGGTTTATAGTTTTTTTTAAATCATATTTTGTCTTACGAAGAATAACATTTTTTCTATGTTCAATAAAAGATTTAATCATTTCTTTAAGATTAAAAAGTTTAGGTTGATCTTTATATAAAGCAACAGAATTAATACCAAAAACTACCTCCATTTGAGTATGAGAAAATAGTTTATTTAGTAAAATATTAGTATTTTCTCCTTTTCGAAGAGAAATAATAATACGCATACCATCTTTATCCGACTCGTCTCGTAATTCTAAAATGCCTTCAATTTTTTTTTCTCTAATTAATTCTGCAATTTTTTTTATTAATTCTGATTTATTAACTTGATAAGGTAATTCAGTCACAACTATTGTATCTTTAAAATTATGACTCTCAATTTTTGTTTTGGCACGTATATAAATTTTTCCTCTTCCTGAAGTATAAGCATCAATAATACCTTCGTTTCCATTGATTATTGCAGCGGTAGGAAAATCAGGTCCTGGTATGTATTGCATCAAATCAATAACATTTAAATTTGGATTTTTAATAAAAGCAAGACATCCATCAACAATTTCATTTAGATTATGCGGAGGAATATTAGTAGCCATGCCTACAGCTATACCATTTGAACCATTTACCAATAAATTAGGAATTTTTGTTGGCAAAACAACAGGAACAAGTTCAGTTTCATCATAATTAAAAACCATGTCCACTGTTTTTTTATTTAAATCTTGTAGCATTGTATTTGCAAATTTAGACATTCGTACTTCAGTATAACGCATAGCAGCTGGCAAATCTCCGTCTATTGATCCAAAATTTCCTTGTCCATCAATTAGCATATACCTCATAGAAAATGTTTGTGCCATTCTTACGATAGCTTGATAAATTGCTGAATCTCCATGTGGATGATATTTACCAATCACATCTCCTACTATCCTAGCAGATTTTTTATATGATTTATTATATTCATTTCCTAATTGATGCATAGCAAAAAGAATTCTTCTATGAACTGGTTTTAATCCATCTCGTACGTCTGGCAAAGCTCTTCCTATGATAACACTCATAGCATAATCTAAATAAGATTTTTTTAATTCTTCTTCAATATCAATTGATACAGGAATATTTTTTGAGGACATATTTTATAATATAAATTTTTTTATAAAGTATTATAATTATACCATAATTACTTAATTTTTATTAAAAATATTACAATTTCTATTTAGAAATTGTAATATTTTCTATTTTATAATTTATATAACCTGAAGGAGTTTTTATATTAACAATATCATTAATAGATCGTCCCAATAAAGCTTTTGCTATTGGAGTTTTAATAGAAATTTTTCCTTCATTAAAATTCGCTTCTTCTTCTCCAACAATTTGATAAACGGATTTTTTTTTATTTTTTAAATTTAGTAAAGAAACAAAAGAAGAAAATACAACTTTCTTTTCTTGGAAATTAATATATGAAGTATATATTATATGAGCTTGATTTAATTTATTTTCTAAATTAGAAATTTTTAATTCTAATAAAGATTGTTGTTCGCGTGCAGCATGATATTCAGAATTTTCTTTTAAATCTCCTTTTTTTCTAGCATCTACTATCGATTCTATGATTTTAGGTCGATCTATAGTTTTTAATTTATGAATTTTATCTTTTAATATTTGGAAACCTTGTTCTGTCATAGGATATTTTTTCATAATTTTCTCTAAAAATTTTTTATTTATTACCGCCTAAAATGTGGTAATGTAAATGATTTATTTCTTGTTTTGCATCAGGCCCGCTATTTATTATAGTACGAAATCCATTTATTAAACCATTTTTTGTAGCAATTTTAGGCAAGAGAAGAGTTAATTTTGCCATTATATCATAATGGGTATTTTTTAATGACAATAAACTTTCTATATGTAATTTAGGAATAACTAAAATATGAATTGAAGCTTTAGGATTAATATCATAAAATGATAAAAATTCATCATTTTCATAAACTTTTTTACAAGATATATACCCTTTAACGATATTACAGAATGTACAATTTTCCATATATTATTTAAATAATAATATTCTTTATTTTAAAAGAAAGAATTTTTTTATTATATCATATTTTTTTTTATTGAGTCAAATTAAAAAAATGAACAAAATATTTAAAAAATATAATTTGTATTAAAAATAATATAATAATATTAAATATAAAATTTCTTATTTTTTTTAAAAAATTATTTTCTTTTTTAAATTTAATTTCTTTATTATAAGAAGAATATTTTATCCATTTTTGCAATCCTTTATGAAAATCTTCAGGAAATTTTGCTAAATTATGGTGAATATATGGCCATTTTTCTTGAAAATTTTTTACGAATTTTTTAAAACTAGTTTGTTTTTTTATCCAGTGTTCTAAAATAGGTATAGATATTTTCCATAAATTTATTTCTGGATATAATTTTCTACCTATACCTTCAATATTTAATAAAGTTTTTTGTAATAATAACAATCTTGGTTGAATTTGTATTTCATATTTTTGCAAAATTTGAAATAAATTCATTAATATTTTTCCAAAAGAAATATCTTTTAATGGTTTTTCAAATATTGGTTCGCATACCGATCGTATCGAATCTGCTAATTCAACAATAGAAATATTGTAGGGTATATAGCCTAAAACAATATGTAACTTTGCTAATTTATAATAATCACGTTTAAAAAACGCTAAAAAAATTTCTAATAAATTTTTTTTATCTTCGTTAGATAAAGTACCAACAATTCCAAAATCGATTGCAATATATTTTGGATTTTGCAAATTTTCTTGTGAAATAAATATATTTCCTGGATGTATATCAGCATGAAAAAAATTATCTCGAAATACTTGAGTGTAAAATATTTCTATTCCACGTTTTGCTAGTAAAGGAATATTAGTATTTCTTTCTTTTAAGATATGTATATCTCTAATAGAGATTCCATAAATATATTCTAATACTAAAATATTTTTTCTGCATAATTTCCAATATATTTTAGGAATATATAATTTTTGTTCATTGAGAAAATTTCTACGAAATTGTGAAGCATTAGATGCTTCTCTTATTAAATCTAATTCTTTTAAAAGATTATTTTCTAATTCTTTTATTATTTTTTTTAAATTAAGTTTTTTTACTATTTTAGTAAATTGAAAAAAATAAGAAATGGCATACATAAGATTAATATCTTCTTGAATAATTTTTAAAATATCAGGTTTTAATATTTTTATGGCAACTAATTTTCCATTAAATAAACGAGCAGAATGTACTTGTGCAATAGATGCACAAGAAATAGCTTTAATATTAAATTTTTTAAAAACTTTTCTTATAGGTACATTCCATGTATTTTCTAGAATTTGAATTGCTTTTTTACCTGAAAATGGTTTAACTTTATCTTGTAATTTACTTAATTCTTGAATTATATCTTCTTCAAGAAGATCAGAATGTACAGAAAGAAGTTGTCCAAATTTAATAAAAATAGGACCTAATTCCTCTAGTGCATGGGTTAATCTTATACCTAAATTTATAGAAGGTTTTTTAAAAAACCAATTGATTGGATTTAAATATTGTATAAAACGAACAGAATATAGATAAGGTATATTTATTAAAAAATCATATAATTTATATTTCCAACATATTCTTAATATATTGAATAATCGAAATATTCTTGCAATTTTCATTGCATTCTCATAATTATTTTATTCAAAATAATACATTTTTTCATATATATCTTAAAAATTTCATTTAAATAAAAATTAGATAATTTAATTTTTAACCAAAAACTTTCCATATAATTTTATATTAAAAATAATAATATTATTATATTGATTTAATAATTTCATAAATAAAATTAATGCAAATATTTAATTATAATTCTAAAAACATTTTATTAATTAAAATTTCTTTTTTTTCTTTCAATCATACTCTTAAGAAGATATATAGAAAAAACTTTGTAAAAAAATATAGAAATTTAAAAATTTAATTTATTTTATTCTCGAAACATATGTTCCAGTACGAGTATCAATTTTTATAATTTCTCCTTCTTGGATAAATAAAGGGACTCGAATTATAATTCCATTCTCTAGTTTTGCTTTCTTTCCACCAGAAAAAGAAGAATTTTTTCTTATTACAGGACTAGTTTGTATAATTTTTAATTCTATGAAGTTTGGTGGTATTATAGATATAGGACGACCATCCCATAACATCATTTTACAAATTTCTTCATTTTTTAACCATTTATGTTCTTTTAAAATTACATCTTTTTTAATTTGAAATTGTTCGAAATTTTTTATATTCATAAAATATACATATATTGCATCAGAAAATAAATATTGAACATCTATTTCAATTATATTAGCACTTTGAAGTATTTCTGTAGATTTAAAAGTTTTTTCAAAAAAATTACCATTTATTAAATTTCGAAGTTTTATTCGATTAAATGCTTGTCCCTTTCCAGGTTTAATAAATTCATTACTTATAACTTGATAAGGAATATCATCAATAAGCAATTTAAAATTAATACGAATTTCGTTTATTGCATATTTAGCCATGTATAAATCACCTTAAAATATTTATAATAAATATTATACAAAATATATATTTTAAAATATTTCAAATAATTGGTTTGCAATATCTATACAGCATAATCTATTTAATTCTTGTATACCAGTTGGGCTTGTGATATTTATTTCTGTAATATAACCACCAATAACATCTAGTCCTACAAAATATAATCCTTTTTCTTTTAAAAAAGAAGAAATATTTTTACAAATATTTCGATCTTTATAGGTTAGTGGAACAGCAATTGCTGTACTTCCTCTAGATAGATTAGCTCTTATTTCGTCTGAAGAAGGAATTCTTGCTAACGCAAAATTTAATGGATTGCCATTAATTAATAAAATTCTTTTATCTCCTTCTTGATATATATTTTTAATGAATTTTTGGACCATAACCATTCTGGTTTGTTTTTTTGTTATAATTTCAAGTATAGAATTAGTATTACAATCTTGATTTTTTATACGAAAAACAGAATATCCGCCCATAAAATCAAGTGGTTTTAAAATTACATTTTTATAAACTTTTATAAATGATTTTATTATATTATATTGACTAGATATAATAGTTGGTGGTATATAGTTTTGAAAATTCAATATACTAAGTTTTTCATTTATATTTCTTAGTGATTGGGGATTATTTATAACTTTTACACCTTCTTTTTCTGCAATTTCTAAAATATAAGTGGCAAAAATATAATCCATATTAAATGGTGGATTTTTTCGCATCATAATAATATTAATGTTTTTTAATTGAATTTTTTCTTCTTTATCTAATTTATACCAAACATTTTTATTTTTATTTAATTCTATTCTTTGAGATTTTGCTATTACATATCCATTTTCATTTATTGATAAATTTTTAGTATTTGTAATCCATGAAATCCATCCTTTTTGGAAAGCTGCGTACATCATAGCAACCGTACTATCTTTATTAGGATTAAGTGTTTCTATTGGATCGATAATAAATAAAATTTTTTTCATATTTTATATTTTTTACCTTGCTGAAAATAATTATAAAGATATTCATCAAAAGAATATTTTTGTATTTTTGATTCTAATTCTTTTTTTTTTTGAAGAGATTTTTTCTTAAGATTTTCAAAAAAAATTTTTTCTATATTACTTACTGTATAGAATTGAAAAAATTTTTTTTGTTTTTTTGCCAATTTGCTATTTGCTTCCATAAAACCTAATTTTTCTATATTTAAAAGAAGTCTTTGTGAAGGAGTAAGACTAATATTATTAATAATTTTATATTGTTCATTCATTGCTGAAACATATTTTTTTGTTTTACCATATTTATCTAACCAAATTGCTATTTGATATAATTTCTCAAATAATTTATTTGCTCGTTCTTGAAAAGAAATTTTTTTTAAATTATCAATACTAAAATATAATTTAGGATTTCTTCCTTGAAGAACAACTTGAGTATAATGATATTCTGCTTTTTTATATTCTATGTCAGACATAAATTCATTTTTTTTAACAACACAATACCATAAAAATATTTCTATAAAAATAATTTGAGAATAACTAATTCCTAGTTTTTCAAAAGGATTAAGATCAAAAATTCTAATTTCAATATATTCTACTCCTTTTTCTTTTAACAAAAGGGAAGGCATTTTACCAGATTGAAAAATACTTTTTGGACGTATAGGACTATAAAATTCATTTTCTATTTGAAGAATAGAAGCATTTAATTGTTTATATTTAGAATTGACTTTTACACCTATATTGGAAAATATAGGATGATTTTTTTGTGTTGCATTTAAAAGATTCATTGAATATGAATCAATATTATTGTAAGAAATTTTTAATGTAGATTGAAAATTATTTTGATAACCTAAATCGCTTAATCTGAGCGATGTTGCATACTGACTTATAAATGTACTATTTCCAATATTTACAAGATATTTTGGAATATTTCCTAATATTGAAGATTTCATACAACTAGGAGAAGCTCCAAATAAATAAGGGAAAATCCAATATTCTTTATAAAAGTTTCGAATTAATTGCATATATCTTTCAGATTGAAAAATACGAATATTTTTTTTAGAATTAATAATTTTTTTCCAATTTTCCCATAAAATTTTAGGAAAGGAAAAATTAAAATGAATTCCTGCAATAATTTGCATTATACGTCCATATCTATTTGATAATCCGACACGATAAATATGCTTCATTTTTCCTATATAACTTTTTCCATAATTTGCAATTGAAATATTTTTTTCGTTATGAATATACGGAGGCATACTTGTAGGCCACAACCATTCGTTGTTTTCTAGAATTCTCCATATTTCAGAATTAAGTAAATAAAGATTTTTTCGTAAAGAACGTATATTTTTAAATGGTTTTGTAACTAATTCTATTAATGCCTCAGAAAAATCTGTAGTTATATGATCATGTGTCAAAGAAGAACCTGCAGATATAGGATGCGTAGTTTTTGCAATAGTTCCTTCTTGAGTTACTCTAAGATTTTCTTTTTCAATTCCTCTTAAACAATTATGAATAATTTTATATGCCATTTCATCTTCAAACTCCTTAAGTAATGATATTCCGTGCAAATACATTTTAATTAATTTTGAAATTCTTTGCATAGAAAATGAAATACAGCTCGCAATCCATTGCCTTCGCCACCTATAGGTCGTCCCCACTCTTTATTAACATTCCATGCCATAATATCTAAATGCATCCAATTTATTTTATCTTTTATAAAATGTTCTAGAAATAAAGCCGCTGTAATAGCGCCTCCATAAGGATCTGAAGATGCATTCATAATATCAGCAATATTGCTGTTTAACATTTTTTTATAAGGATAATATAAAGGAAGTTCCCATATTTCATCTTGAACATGATAACCGCTTTCAATAAGAGAATTTGTAAATTTTTTATTATTAGAAAATAACGCTGATAAAGTAGGACCTAAAGCAACTCTTCCCGCTCCTGTTAAAGTAGCAAAATCAATAATTAACTTAGGATGATAAGAAGATGCTTTGGTCAAAGTATCAGCTAAAATTAGACGTCCTTCTGCATCGGTATTTTCAATTTCTACTTGAGTTCCATTTCGCATAGATATAACATCTCCAGGACAATACGAAGCTTTATCAATGCTATTTTGAACAGTAGGAATATAAAGATGTATTCTAACAGGAATATTTTTAATCATTATCATTTTAGCTAATGCCATGGCATGAGCAGCTCCAGCCATATCTTTTTTCATTGAACGCATTGCAGAAGCAGATTTTAAATCTAATCCTCCAGTGTCAAAACAAACTCCCTTACCTATGATAGATATGATAGGATGATTTTTATTTCCCCACTTAAAATATAATAACCTTGGTTTATGTAATCCAGCTTTACCTACATGATAAATTGCAGGAAAATTTTCTTTTAACAAGTTTATGCCTTTTATAATAATAGGATTTACATTAAATTCTTTCGAGATATTGAGAAAAATATTTTCAATAGAATCAGGATTCATATCAAGAGAAGGAGTATTGATCATATCTCGCACCATACACATACCATCTCTTAAAATTTTAACATCATGTATAATTTTTTTTGGCATAACCAATTTTGGCATATCTTTATTTTTTTTATTATATCGAGTAAATTTATAATGAGATAAAGACCAACCTAAAGAAATTTGTATAAAATCTAATTGATAATTTTTACTATCTAAGTGATAATAAGCAATAGGTAGTTTTGAAGGTAAATGAGATAAAGTCCACATGCCTAATTTTAGGTTTACAATTGCAACAACATCTGTCAATAATCCATCATGATTAAAAATAAATAATATATCTTCAATATCAGGATTAGAATTTTGAGAAAATAAAAGCGTTTTAATTTTTATAGATTGTTTTTTAAACCATTTATTATAATCATATGGTTCTAGTAATAATAATCTAATTGTTCGAGAAATAGAACAATCTTCAACATTATAAATACCAGGAATCATGGAAACTCTCCTTAATTAAGAATTAAGATTTTTAAAAAAATTATTAATAAACTAATTTTAGTATTTTCTATAATTTTGAGAATATTAGCATGTTTAATATATAATTTACTATAATTAATTTTTTTAATACCATTTTTATATAAAGAAAAAATAAAATATTATAACTATATTTAAATATATTTATATAATATAATTTATTTTCAATATTTATTTAGATTTTTTTTAAATTAAGATATAAAAATTTTAATAATCCAAATAAAACTAAATCTTTTTCAATGAAATGAAATAACTTATTAAGTGAAAAAATATTAGAAAATCCACCAGTTGCAACAATCACCATATTTTTACCGGTAAATAATGTAGAACGTACATGTTTTATTGTCTCTTTAATTAAACCTAAAGTGCCAAAATAAATTCCTGATTGAATATGTTCTTCAGTAGAATTTCCAATAATTTTTTTTGGAATTTTTATATTCACTTCTGATAATTTTGCTGTATTTTCTTCTAAAGATTTCATTAATAAATGTAATCCGGGAAATATTATTCCACCTATATATTCAATGCCATTTTTTAAAATACATATTGTTGTTGCTGTTCCAAAATCTACAATAATAGCATTTTTATTTGGAAATAAAAAATTTGTTCCAATGCAATTTGCAATACGATCACTACCTATTTCTGTAAAATTAGAACAAGTACTTTTAATTCCAATTTCCAAATTAGAATTTATTTCTAATATAAAAGGATGGCAATTAAAATATTTAATACATGCATATTTTATAGGATCATTGATTTTTGGAACAACAGAACTAATCACAATATACAAAATATTATCAGGATATATTTTGTATTCTCGAAGAGAGAGTACCATAAATAAACCCAGTTCATCAGATGAACATACAGTTTGGTTGGATTTTATAAATTTAAATTTTAATTTTTTTTCTATAAAAACTCCAAATAAAATTTGGCTATTTCCAACATCAATAGTTAAAACTGTCATTATTATTTCCTTAAAATTTTAAAAGATTTTTGTAATTATAATAAATAAAAAGTTTATATATAAGATATATAAATTAAATGATTAATACGAAAGTTCAATAATATTAATTATATTTAATTAAATTTTTTATACACATTTGTTGTATATAATAATTAAGATATGGAGAAAAAAAAAATTTAAAAAATCTAAATAAATATTGAAAATAAATTATTTATAATGAAAATTTCTAATTTTTACAAAAATAAAATATTTAAATTTATATAAATATATATTATCTTAGTTTAATCTTTAATTAACACCTTTATTCATGTAATTTAAAATGATAAGAATCATTTCTATTATTATTTCTTTTCTTTCCCTTATTTCTTGTAGTTCATCGCTTAATTTAAGAACACTAGAAGAAACAAACATAAATCCAAAAAAAATATATATTGATGGAAATAAAAAACTTTTAAATTCTAATTATAATGATGCAATAAAAATTTTTGATTTTTTAAATAATCATTATCCTTTTAGTATATATGCTAAAAAATCTAATTTAGAAATTATTTATGCTTACTATTTGTCTAATCAAATAATGTTATCTATATCATCCGCGGAAAGATATATTCAATTATATCCTAATGATAAATATACAGATTATGCCTATTATATATTGGGAATATTACATTTTAATTATAGTATGGGATTTTTGCAAAAATATTTTCCATATAAAATAGAATATCATAATATGAATAAAAATTATTTTCTTGCTTATAAAAATTTTAAAAAATTATTAAATATATATCCTACATCGATTTATAATGAAGATGCAAAAAGAAGAATTATATTTATGATGAATAATATAGCACATTATGAATATCTAATTGCAAATTATTATTACAAATGTGGTGCATATATTGCAGCCTTACAAAGGCTAAAAAAAATTCTTATTTATTTCCCTCAAAGTATATTTATTAAAGATGCATTAATATTATCTATTAAAATATACAAAAAACTTGGAATTTTAAATTTAGCAAAATCTACATATAAAGTATTAAAATTAAACTATCCTTATGAAGCAAAGTTTATTTCATTACATTAAGAAATGTTATTTACTTCCATCCTATTATAGCACCTTCATTTTTAAAAATTTCCATAGTTTTTTGAACAATAGGATCTGAATGCATAATATCAACTAATTTTTTTAGTTTAATATTATTTTGATCTTTTTTTCTAACTACGATTAAATTAACATAAGGTGTGTTTTTATTTTCATGCAGTAAAGACTTATTAATATTTAATCCAGAAATTTTTACATAATCATTTGTAATAACACCAGAAGAAACATCTTTTAAAGATCTAGGAATTTGTGCTGCTGATATACATATAAAAATTAATCTTTTAGGATTTCTTATAATGTCTTGTATATTAGGAAATAATCCTACATTAGATTTTAATTTTATTAAACCTGATTTTGCAATCATTATTAATGCTCTTCCTCGATTTGCAGGATCGCTAGGAATACTAATAACATCTCCCTTTTTTAATTCATTTAAAGAATGTAATTTAATTGAATATAACCCCATAGGATAAATAAATGTTTTTCCTATAGATACAATTTCATAATGTCTTTTTTGTATTTGATTTTCTAAAAATGGTTTGTGTTGATAAATATTAGCATCAATATCTCCATTATTTAATGCTATATTAGGCAATATATAATCATCAAAAGTTTTGATATCTAAAATCAATCCGTTCCTTTTAGCTATTTTTTTTGCTAATTTCATAACAGTTTGCATTGGACCATTTACAATTCCTACTTTAATAACTCCTTGATATTCTTTTGAATTATGTAATATAAAAAATATACAATATATCCATAAAATTAAAGAAAATATTATTACTGGATAGAATTTTTTTATACGAGATAACCAATTACCTGTTGTTTGTATAAACAACGCCATAATTGTTAATATTATAACAGAATATATTATAATAGTTATATTAAATTGTTGATAACCATATTGAATAGCAAGTTCACCAATACCCCCTCCTCCAATTACTCCAGCCATAGCAGAATAACTAAGAACACTAATGATAGTTAATACAGCACCTTTTATTAAAAGTGGATATGATTCGTAAAAATATACTTTTATAAGTTGCCAATTATTTGCTCCCATAGATTCTGTTGCTTTTATTAAGTTTTTAGAAACTGTATCAATAGCATTTTCTGTAATTCTTGCATAAAATGGAATAGCTGAAAATGTTAACGAAACAATAGCAGCATTGATTCCAATAGATGTTCCTACTAAAAATCGTGTAAAAGGAAGTATAGAAATCATAAATATTATATATGGAATTGATCTAATAATATTAATATTAATATTTAAAAAAATGTATATTAATCGAAATAATATAGATTTTTTTTTACGAATTAAATATAAAATCAATCCAATTGCTAATCCACCTAAAATTCCTAAAAAACTAGAAATAAAAACCATGTAAATTGTTTCACTGGTTGCTTGAAATACCAGATGATTGAAATATAGGTGGAACATATCCTATAACCTCCATTCCTATGCTTTTTTTTTTATTTATATAAATTAACATATTATAAAAATTTTTTAAATTTCCTTGGATATGACAAACAGAAATTCCCATTAATCTACTATTAATCCATTCACTATTTGTAAATAAAATATTAAAATTAATTTTAAAAATTTTATGTAATTGTGTAATAGTTAATAAATTTACCTGAGAATTTAAAAAAGCAATACGAACTATTGGTTCATATTCTTTTTTTATATCTTTTGTAATATTTTCTCTTATGTTAGGAGGTAAATTAATATATAACTCTGCATAGCAGAAAAAACAATTATTTTGATAGGGTTTAAAAAAAATATCATAAGTAGAACCAACTGTTAGCAAATTTCCTTTTTCTAATATTGCTATTCTATGACTAATATTTTTAATAACACTCATTTCATGAGTAATAAAGATAATTGTTAAACCTAAATTTTGGTTTATTTTTTTTAAAATTTTTAAAATAGAAATACTAGTTTCTAAATCTAATGAAGAGGTAGGCTCATCACATAATAGTAAATATGGATTATTTGCTATTGCTCTAGCAATACCAACCCTTTGTTGTTGACCCCCACTTAATTGAGAAGGATATAATTGATAATAAGATTCTTCTATTCCTACCATGGATAAGACATATTTTGCTCTTTCTATAGCTCTTTTTTTCTTCCAATTAGCAATTTTTAATGGAAAAATAACATTATCTAAAACAGATAAAGAAGATAACAAATAAAAACCTTGAAAAATCATTCCAATTTTTTTTCGGATATTTCTTAATTGTTTTTTACTAATTTTATTTAAAATTATTTCATTAATTTTTATTATACCTGAATCAGGCTTCTCTAATAAATTAATGCAAGAAAGCAATGTACTTTTTCCTGCTCCACTTTTTCCAATTATACCAAATATTTCACCTTTATTAATTTTAATATTAATATTTTTTATTGAAAAATTGCTTTTTGTATATAATTTATAAACATTTTTTAGTTCTATCATTATCTATAACTATAATATTTAAGAATTTATTTTTTTTTGGTATAAGGCTTCAAAATTAATTGGAGGTATATGAATTTCAGGAAAACCACCTTTAATAATTTTTATAACAATTAATTCTTTTGCATAAGGAAATAGTATAGATGGGCAATATACTTCTAATAAGTGTTTTTTTTCTTCTTTATTAATATTAGATATTTTAAAAATTCCAGCTTGATGAACTTCAATAAGAAACAGAATTTTATTTTGAAATTTAGCAGTTATTGTTATTTTTAATACTGTTTCATAAACGTTTTCTTTTATCTTTGAAAAATTAGAATTAATTTGAATATCAGTTTTTGGTTTAATATTTTCATTAAAAAAAATATCAGAGGCATAAGGAGATTCAAAAGAAATGTCTTTTAAATAAATTTTATGAATGAAAAATTGAATATTATTTTCTTTAATGTTTTTTTTATCCATGATTAAGAAATTTCCATTTTTTATAATTAAATTATTTATTATTTAGAATATTTATTATTAATCAATATACAATAAAATTGTATAATAAAATATTACTTATTAAAGTAATTTAATATTTTATAGATAATATTTATGATATATTTTTAATATTGATTGGTTTAGTTTATATAAAGAAATGGTATGAAAATTATATTTTATATTTTACAAACAAATATCACATTTGAAATGTTTATATGTCAATTAATTAAAAAAATATATATAAAAAAAAATAAAATAATAATATTAACTTCAAAAGTTAAAAAATGGGATGATTTATTATGGTCATTTGAAAAAATTAGTTTTATTCCCCATAGTATAGAAGATAAATATTCTCCTATTTCTATTATAAAAGAAAATCCTTATAAAACTGATGTATTAATTAATTTAACGAATAATATCATTCCATATATACATGGAATTTTAACATTAATTGAAATTTATAATAATCAATATCTTGAAGAAGGTAGAAAAAAATATAAGTATTATAGGTCGAAAAAATATAGATTAACTATACATAAAATTTAATTTATTGATAGTAGGAAAATATTTATGAAAAAAAATTATACACCAAAAGATATTGAAAAAAAGATTTATAAAAATTGGATGGAAAAAAAATATTTTTCATCTCAAAATTCTTTAAATAAAAAATATTATTCTATATTATTACCTCCGCCTAATATAACAGGAAGTTTGCACATGGGTCATGGTTTTCAACAGACTATCATGGATTGTATTATTCGATATCAATATATGAATGGAAAAAATACATTATGGCAACCTGGAACTGATCATGGAGGCATTGCAACACAAATTATTATAGAAAATCAATTAAAAGATGAAGGTAAAATTTCATATAATTCTGAAGAATTTTTTAAAAAAATTTGGTCTTGGAAAGAAAAATCAGAAAAAAAAATATTAATACAAATGAAAAAGCTTGGATTATCTTGTAAATGGGATGATATGAAATTTAGTTTAGATTCAGATATAGCAAAAGCTACGAATCAAGCATTTATTCAATTATATGATGAAGGATTAATTTATCGCGACACAAAATTAATTAATTGGGATCCAAAAATTAAAACAGCAATATCTGATTTAGAAGTTATAAAAAAAGAAATAGATGGATATCTTTATTATATAAAATATAAACTTTATAATTCTTCAAAGAAAATTATAGTTGCAACTACAAGACCAGAAACAATTTTAGCTGATACAGCAATTGCTGTTCATCCTAATGATAATCGATATAAAAATATTATTGGAAAATATGTATATTCATCGTTATTAAACAAAAAAATTCCAATTATATCAGATTTTTCTATAGATCCAAATTTTGGAACCGGATGCGTCAAAGTTACTCCTGCACATGATTTTAATGATTATGAAATTGGGAAAAGACATAATTTACCATTAATTAACATTTTAAATAAGGATGCCACTTTAAACGCTAATGTTCCTGATTCTTATCAAGATTTAGATCTTACAATTGCCAAAAAAAAAATTATAGAATATTTATATTCTGTATCTTTAATAGAAAAAATAGAACCATATAAAACTAAAGTTTTAATTAGCGAAAGAAGTTCTGCAATTATACAACCATATTTAAGCAAACAATGGTTTTTAAAAATGCTTCCATTAGCAATTCCAGCTATTAAATCTGTAGAAAATAAAAAAATACAGTTTATACCTAATAATTATAAAAATCTTTATTTTAGTTGGATGAATAATATTCAGGATTGGTGTATTAGCAGGCAATTGTTATGGGGACATCGCATTCCTGTTTGGTATGATAAATATAATAATATTTATCTTGGAGAAAATGAATATTTAGTTCGAAAAAAATATAATATCAGTAAAAGCATATCTTTAGTACAAGAAAAAGATGTATTAGATACATGGTTTACAGCAGCTTTATATCCATTTTCTTCGTTTAATTGGCCTAAAAAAAATAAAAAATTAAAAAATTTTTATCCAAGCAATATCCTTGTAACAGGATTTGATATCATATTTTTTTGGGTAGCTAGAATGATAATGTTTGGTATAAAATTCATGGGCGAAGAACCTTTTCAAACAATATATATTCACGGGCTAATACGAGATAAAAATGGTGAAAAGATGTCTAAATCTAAAGGAAATATTTTAGATCCAGTTGATTTGATTGATGGAATCAATCTTAATAATTTAATCAAAAAACGCACAAAATATATAAAAAAAAATATATTAAAAGAGAAAATTATTCAAGAAACAAAAAAGGAATTTCCATACGGAATAAATTCTTATGGAACTGATGCTTTGAGATTTACTTTCTGTGCTTTATCATCAACTAGTAGAAATATTTTTTTTGATATCAAAAGAATGAAAGGATATCGAAATTTTTGCAATAAAATTTGGAATATTGGACGTTTTATTAAAATAAATATCAATAAGAATTATTCTATTCCAAATAACATAGGTTATTTATTAATAAATAAATGGATTTATCATGAATTTAATGAATCCTTAAAAAGGATAAGACAAGCAATTAAACAATACAGATTTGATTTGTTAACAAATGAAATATATGAATTTATTTGGAATATATATTGTGATTGGTATTTAGAAATATGCAAAGTAATTTTTCATAATGAAGGTTACAGCGAAATTGAAAAAAAAACAACAAAGTATATATTGCTTGATATTTTTGAAAAACTCTTAAGAGTTGCCCACCCTGTTATTCCATTCATTACTGAAGAAATATGGCAGTCTATGAAACCTATTACTGGAATAGAGCATGATTCAATTATAAAACAGCATTATCCTAAAAATAAAAAATATTATGAGAATTATATAGCAAAAAAAAATATGGAATTTATAAAATACATTATTCAAAATATACGTATTTTTCGAAAAAATTTTCATATTTCTTCAAAAGATTTAATACCACTTTATATTTTTATAGAAAGTGATGAAAAAAAATGTTTAATTTCTTCCGAACAAAAGGTTATTCAATCTCTAGGAAGATTACAATCTATTCATTTTATTAAAAATAAAAATCCTTCAGAAAAATATTTATGTCTTTCTTTAAAAGAAAACATATATATATATTCATATAAATAAAATTTTATAATATTAAATATATAATATTATATTAATAAATTTAATTATTTTTTACTGTAACTAATATATTTAAAGATATTTCTGGATGTAATTTTATTAATACTTTAAAAGTACCTAACATTTTAATAGATTTATTTTGTTTTATTCGTATTAATTTTTTGGAAATATGAAAACCTATTAATTCCAATTGTTTAGAAATTTCACGAGATGTAATAGAACCAAATAATTTTCCATTTTTACTAGATTTTTTATAAATAATAAGATTTAGATTTTGCATTTTTTTTGCTATTTTTTTTATATTTTCTAATTTTTTTATAGCTTCTTTTTGAAGATCATATTGTTTCTTTTCAAAGAATTGCAAATTTTCTTTTGTTAAAGGCAAAACTTTACCTTTAGGTAATAAAAAGTTTCTAGCATATCCAGATTTAACTTTTATTTTTTTACCTATTTTATTTTTCGGAAAATTGTTTAATTTCTCTTTTAAAATAACTTCCATATAAAATAATATCCTATATTTATTTATGACGATTGCAATATGGTAATAAAGCTAAATAACGAGATCTACGTATTGCTTTAGTAAGTTCACGTTGTTTTTTAGCACTAACTCCAGTAATACGACTTGGAATAATTTTTCCTTCTTCAGTCAAAAACTTTTTTAGTGTAATAGGATCTTTATAATCTATTTCTTTAATTTTCCCATTTTGAAAAGGACAAGTCTTAAAATTTTGCATTATCATTTCTCAATTTTTATTTTTTTCAGTTTCAAAACCAGATAAGGCTTTTTTTTGCATCATGACTGATGATTTAATATAAGATTTTTTACATTTTAAACTTAAACTTCTAAGTATAATTTCATTGTATCGAAAAGAATCTATTAATTCATGTATTGCACATGAATTTATTTCAATATTCATTAATAAATAATGTGCTTTATGTAATTTATTAATAGGATATGCTAATTGTTTCCTACCCCAATCTTCTATACGATGCGTTTTCCCAGATCTAGATTTTATTAAATTAGAATATTCTTCAATAATATCTTTTACTTTTTCACTATGATCTGGATGAATCATAATTATAACTTCATAATGCTTCATAAAATATCCTTAAATTATAGATATTATTAACTATAAATTTCTCTGTTTTAAATTATAGATATAATTATTAAAAGATTATATTAGATATTAAAAAGAAAATAAAGAAGAAATAAATATAAAAAAAATACCAAATGGCACTATAAAACGAATAAGAAAATACCATATTAGATATGATATTTTATATTTAAAAGATAGTTCTTTTTCAGAAGTAGATTTTTTTATAATCCAACCAATATAAAAAGCATACAAAATACCTCCAATAGGTAAAAAAATATTAGTAGACAAATCAGTAATAAATGCAAATAATGTTTTTTTTCCTAAAAAAGTAAAATTTTTCCATACATTAAAAGAAAAAATTGATATAATGCCCATTAACCAAATAATAATAGCAATGATTAAAGATGCCTGAATTTTATTTAATTTTGTTTTTTCATATAAAGATGCAATTAATGTTTCTGCTATATTAATTGATGATGTTAACGCAGATAATGATAATAGGATAAAAAAGAAAATTTCAATCCATCTTCCAAAAGAAATTTTTGTAAATATTATTGGTAATGCAACAAACATGAGTTCTGGTCCTTGTTTAGGACTAATATTATATAAAAATAAGATAGAAAATATTGATAAACCAGAAAATACAGCTATCATAATATCTAAAAATATAGAAATGCAAGAAGTTTTAATAATACTAATATTTGAAGGCAAATATGACCCATAAATTAACATTGCCCCAGCACCAATAGATAAAGTAAAAAATGCATGTCCAAGCGCATTCATAATTATATGAATATTAATTTTTGAAAAATTCAAATTAAATAAATAATGAATTGCTTCTGAAAATCCAAATTTTGTTTTTATACATGCAAAACATGTGATAAAAAATAAAGTTAAAAATAAAAAAATCATCATAACATTATTAATTTTTTCTATTCCATTTTTAATTCCTTTAGAAACAATAAAAATTGTAAAAAATAAAAAAATACTATGATATAATAAAAGTAAATTTACTTTAGATAAAAAGTTTTGGCAATAATCAATAATTTGGTTAGGAGATAATTTTATAAAAGTTCCAAAAAAACTTTGAAAAAGATAAAACAAAGACCATCCCGAAATAACACTATAAAAAGATAATGTTATTGATAAACCTATAATTCCCCACCATCCTAATATTTTCCAATTATACTTTAAAGGATTAGCTAAACTTTGTAGAGCATCAATGGGATTGCTTTTTGTTATACGACCAATCATAATTTCCCCAATCATCAAAGGAAATCCAATTATAACTATACTAATAATATAAATAAAAAAAAAATTTCCACCTCCATTTTCTCCAACCATATAAGGAAATTTCCATATATTTCCTAATCCTGTTGCTGCACCTGTTATGGCTAAAATAAAAGAGTATTGATTACTCCAAGAATCTCTTTTTTTTATTTTTTTCAATTTATAATAATCCTATTTTTTTTTTCACATTTTTTAAGATTGGTATTGCAATTTTTCTTGCTTCATTTGAACCAAAATTTAAAATTTCTTGTAAGTAATCGCAATTAGAAATTAACGAATAATAATGTTCACGAAAAGAAGAAAATTTTTTTTCTAATAATTCATATAAAATTATCTTAGCATCATACCATCCAATTCCATCTAGATAATAATTTTTCATTATATTTATTTCTTTAGGAGAAGCTAAAAATTTATAAATATTAAAAATATTACAATTTTTTATACTTTTAGGTTCTTTGGAATTTTGCGAATTTGTTATTATTTTAAAGACTGTATTACGTAATTTTTTGCTATCAATAAAAATTGGAATTGTATTACAATAACTTTTGCTCATTTTTCTTCCATCCAATCCAGGTAATAAAATATTTTTATCTATTTTAGGTTTGGGAATATAAAAAGTCTTTCCATATATATTATTAAATTTTTTTGCAATATTCTTAGTAATTTCTAAATGCTGAATTTGATCTATTCCTACTAGGATTATATTTGCATTAAAAGTCAATATATCTGATGCCATGAGTATAGGATAAGAATATAATCCCATAGTAATAGCAAAATCAGAATGTTTTTTTTTTTGTATATTATTAATATATTGGTCTTTATAAGCATGACTTCTGTTAATTAAATTTTTAGATACAACAGTAGAAAGAATCCAATTAATTTCCATAATCTCTGGAATTTGGGATTGTTGATAAAAAATGACTTTTTCTGGATTTAATCCACAAGCTATCCAAGCTGCAGCGATTTTATAAATAGATTCTTTCCTATCATTTGCATTGAATGTCTTTGTTAAAGAATGATAATCTGCAATAAAATATAAGAACTTTTTTTTTAATGTATTAGTTATTTCTATAGAAGGTTTTATGACACTTACATAATTTCCTAAGTGTGGAATTCCAGATGAGTTGATTCCAGTTAACACAATATCCATAAAAAAATAAAAATAAAACATTGAATTTTAATTTATTTTATATGTTAATATACTTTAATTTTATTTAAAAGTATTTAATAATTAATTTTATTTTAAAAAAATTAAAAACAAATGAGTATAAATTTATCTATAATTGATATAGAAAAAAAACGTGAATTAATTCAGAAAAAACTATTTTTCATAAAAAAACATCTTCACTATAATTATAGTGAACCATTAAAAGATTATTACATAGATTTATTGAAAAAAGATATGTATTTATGCTGTAAGTTAACAGATTATTTAATATAATTTTTTTATTTCCAAAATGTTTCTGGAATAAAAGTTTTTTTTACCGTGGAAAATATTGTTTTAATATTCGATATTTTTTTTCCAGGTATTTGAATCTTAGTAATATTAATAGAATATTTTCCACAAGCAACCTGAACCCCTTCTTTATTTACTTGAAGTATTTTGGCAGGCTTTCCAGATTTATTATATATAATATCAGCATCCCAAATTTTTATATTACAACCAGATAATGGTGCATAGCATATTGGCCAAGGTTGAAAAGCTCGAATTTTTCTTATTATATATTTAGCATTTTGAGACCAATCAATAATACTTTCAAGTTTTTGAATTTTTTTTGCATAAGATATGCCATGTGTACTTTGTTTTTTTGGATATAACTGATTTTTCTTTTGTAAGAAAAGGGTATTAATTAAAAGATTACCACCCAATATTGCTAATTTATTAGATAAACTTATAGTTGTATCATAAGAAGATATTTTAATCTTTTTAAAAGACAGAATATCTCCCGTATCTAATCCTTTATCCATATTTATAATTGTTACTGCTGTTTCTTTATCACCGTTTTCTATTGCTCTTTGAACAGGAGAAGAACCTCTCCATTTAGGAAGACAAGAAAAATGAATATTCCAGCATCCTATAGTAGGAATGTTCAAAATATTTTCAGGAAAAACTTTCCCATAAGAAATAACTAAAATTAAATCAGGACTTTTTTTATTGATTAAAATATGTAATTCTTGTGAATTTAATAATTCTGGTTGCCAAATAGGTATTTTATATTTTAAAGCTAATGTTTTTACAGGAGAAAATATTATTTTTCTTCCTCTTCCAGATCTTTTGTCTGGGTTGGTTAAAACACCTATAATTTGACAAAAATATGGAATTTTTAATATCTTATTAAGAATAATCTCTGATATTTTTGATGTTCCAGCAAAAATAATTTTCATATTAAGCTATAATTTAAGTGTATTTCTTTGTTGAATATATTTTTTTATTTTTTTTGCAATCATTTTTTTCTTTAAAAAAGAAATATTATCAATAAAAGTAATGCCGTTAAGATGATCTATTTCATGTTGAACACAACGCGCTTCATAATTATTTTCATATTCTACTTGAAATTTATCACCATTATAATTTCTAGCCTTTATTCTTATAAAATTCCAACGTTTTATTTTTAAAAAAAAATTTGGAAAGGATAAACAGCCTTCATTCTCTATTGAACTTCCATTTTTTTCAATAATCTCAGGATTAATAAAATAAAAAATTTTTTTTTTGCCAGATAAATATGTTTTCATTACAAACATACGATAAAAAATTCCAACTTGCGTTGCTGATATTCCTATGCCATTGTAAAAATTCATAGTTTCAACCATATCATCTAAATATTTTTGAATTTTACTAGTTATTTTTTTTATTGGTTTTCCTACGATTTTTAAACGAGAATCTGGATATTTAATAATTTTTAAAACACTCATAAAATTTATAAAAATATAATTGTTTTTTTTGAATATTATTGCATATATTTTCTTTATTTAAATATTAAAGATAATTAATTATTGCAAAAATATTTAAAATTTCGATATAATGTTTCTTATATTTATTTTTTATGGGTCGTTAGCTCAGTTGGTAGAGCAGCTGGCTTTTAACCAGTTGGTCGAAGGTTCAAATCCTTCACGACCCACCAAATTTAAAATAATTTATAATTTTTGTAACTATGGAATATAATTTTTTATGGATAATATTAATTGGATATTCCGCATTAATAATATAATATTTTTGTGGGTTTTTTTTTGCTTGGTTTAAAAAAGAATTTCTAATTTTTTGAAAAAAATAAAAATTTTCCTTTTCAAAAAAATCTAATTTTTTACGAAATGATAATCTTTTTAAAGATTCTTTAACAGATAAATCAAATAATATTGTAAAATTAGGGTAAAAATCATCAAGTATATAATGATGAAATAGGGATATTTTTTTATGATCAATGCCTCTTCCATCTCCTTGATATGCATAAGTAGAATCAATAAATCGCGAACAAATTACCCATTTCCCAGATAACAAAGAAGGCTTAATCACTTGTTCTAAATGTTGTGCTCTAGAAGCAAGTATTAAAAATAATTCTGATTTAATTGAAATATTTGATTTAAATTTATTTTCCAATAATAAATTCCGAATAGATTCAGATAATGGTGTTCCTCCAGGTTCTCTTGTAAGAATAAATTTTTGATTTTTTTTTTTAAAATTTCACCTATATATTTTATATTCGTTGTTTTTCCACAACTTTCTATTCCTTCTAAGGTTATAAAAAAACCCTTTTTCATGAAAATTCTTTTTCTTAAAAAAATAACATATAAAATATTAACATTAATTTTCCTTAAAAGAAAAAATATTTTTTATTATTTCAATAAATAAAAATTTTAAATATTATATCCTCTTAAATATAACTGTTCCATTTGTTCCTCCAAATCCAAAAGAATTTGACAATGTTACATTCAATTTTGCGTTTCTTGCTTCATATGGTACGTAATCTAAATTACAATTGAGATCAATATTATCTAAATTAATAGTAGGCGGAACTACTTGATCATATAAGGATAATATTGAAAATATTGCTTCTATAGCTCCAGAAGCACCTAAAGAATGTCCAATCATAGATTTAGTAGAACTGACCATAACTTTTCTCGCATAATCTCCCATTATTCTTTCTATTACTTGACTTTCTACTACATCTCCAGCAATAGTAGAGGTGGCATGGGCATTGATATAATTGATTTTATCAACTGTAATAGATGCATCTTTAATTGCATTTTTCATAGAATGATATGCTCCAATACCATTTGGTAGTGTCATATGATAAGCATCAGAACTTATGCCAAAACCAATAATTTCAGCATAAATTTTCGCATTTCTTTTTTTAGCATGTTCATATTCTTCTAAAACCAAAATTCCAGAACCATCTCCCAATACAAATCCATCACGATCTTTATCCCATGGTCTGCTAGCTTTTTCAGGTGCATTGTTTCGTTTTGATAAAGCACGGGCAGCTAAAAATCCACCAATTCCTAATTCACAACTAGCTTTTTCAGATCCACCGGTAATCATAATATCTGCATCACCAAAAGAAATAGTTCGTGCAGAATATCCAATATTATGTGTACCAGTAGCACAAGCACTAACAATAGCAATATTAGGACCTTTTAACCCATATCTTAGAGACACTTGACCTGAAATCATATTGATAATAGAAGATGGAATGAAAAATGGAGATATTTTTCTAACACCCTTTTTTTTCATAGATTCATAATTAGATACAATTGAAGTAAGACCGCCAATTCCAGAACCAATAGATACTCCAATACGAGATGTATTAGTTTTATTTATATCAATTTCAGAATCTTTCCATGCTTGAATAGCAGCTGCTAAACCCATTTGAATACTTATATCCATTTTTTTTACATCTTTTGTAGAAAGGCCTTGTGATTCAGGATTAAAATTAGGAATTGTTCCTGCAAATTTAACCGCAAATTCTGAAGTATCAAACGTTTGAATTAAACGAATTCCACTTTTTCCATTTAAAATTCTTCTCCATGTATCTTTTACATTTAATCCTAAAGGTGTAATTAGGCCTATTCCGGTAATAACAACTCTCCTAGTTTTTACATTCATATTGCACTCCTTGTAAAATTACAATTTTTAAGAATTCAATAATATATCAAAATTAATTTTGATAATTATAATTTCTTTATTTATTGAATATACTGTATGAATTTTTACTTTTGTTTTTTTTGTATATAATCTAAAACATTTTGTACAGTTGATATTTTTTCAGCATCTTCATCAGGTATTTCAGTTTCAAATTCTTCTTCTAATGCCATTACCAATTCTACTGTATCAAGAGAATCTGCACCTAAATCTTCTACAAATGAAGAATTTGGACTAATATCTTCTTTTTTAACCCCTAATTGTTTAACTATAATTTTTTTTACTCTTTCTTCAATGTTATTCATAATTTCTCCTTAAAATAAGCTATTAAATAATTCTTTAAAATATTTTTTATGCCATAAACATTCCACCATTTACATGTAATGTATGTCCAGTAATATAATTTGCTGATTCAGAAGCCAAAAAAACTATTGCATTTGCAATATCTTTTGGATTTCCTATTCGAGACATAGGTATGCTTTGAATTAGTTTATCTGATAAGTTTTGATTTTTTAAAATATTTTTAACCATATCACTATAAATAAAACCAGGAGATACAACATTTACTGTAATATTTCTAGATCCTAGTTCCTTTGCTAATGCTTTAGAAAATCCAATGATTCCAGATTTTGCTGAACAATAATTTACTTGACCTGCATTTCCAGAGCTTCCAACTACAGAACCTGTATTGATAATTCGTCCCCATTTAGATTGGATCATATAGCGAATACAAGCTTTGGTTATTCTAAAAATACCAGATAAATTAACTTCAATTACATTATTCCATTCTTCTTCAGACATTCGAATTAATAAATTATCTTTTGTTATGCCTGCATTATTAATTAATATATTTGGCATTTGTTTATTAAAATTAATTTTTTGAAAAAAATTATCAATACTTGATTTTTTAGAAACATCTAAAATCATAGCAGTACCATGTATTTTTTGTGATTGAATTAAAGAAAAAATACTTTTTATGCTCTTTTCGGAAGTACCTGTTCCAATAACATAAATTCCTTTTTTTCCAATTTCAACAAGCGTAGCAGCTCCAATACCTCTGCTTGCTCCTGTTACAAGAGCTATTTTATTTTTTAATAATGACATAATTAAACTATATTATATTTTGATATATAAAAATAAATTACTAAGTATATAATATAAAGGCAAGAAAAATTCTTCTATATAAAAGCTTGACAAATTAAATTTTTATTAATTTTTTTATTTATTCCTGTTAATATTTTTCCTGGACCACATTCTAATATTTTATAAACATTTAAATTTACCATTTTCTTTATTGTCATTAACCAATGTACAGGAGAAACCATTTGTAATATTAATGACTTTTTAATATCTGATATTTCTGTATGAAATTGAAGATCTGAATTATGAATTATCGGAATTTTTGGAGGAAATATTTTTATTTTTGATAAAAATTTATCTAATTTTTTAGATGCTGATTGCATCAATATACAATGAGATGGAATACTTACAGGCAATAAAATTATTTTCCCTTTTTTAAAAGAATGAAATTTTTTAATAACACGTTTAATTGCATTCATATGTCCAGATATTACTATTTGATCTGCAGTATTAAAATTTACTGGAGTTAAAATTTCTCCTTGAGAATGATCCATACAAATATTAAAAACTTCCTTGCTTGTTAATCCTAATATTGCAGCCATACCACCAATATTATCTTTTCCAGATTCTTCCATGCACTTACCTCTAAAAGAAACTATTTTAATAGCATCGGAAAAAGATAATGATTGAGCATATAAAAGTGCACTGTATTCTCCTAAGCTATGTCCGGCTAATATATCAGGTTTTTGTTCGTTTCTTTCTTCTAAAATTCTTGAAATTGCTATACTTGCTGTTAATAAAAGTGGTTGAGTATATTTTGTTTGATGAATTTTTTTTTGATCTTTTTGACAAATATCCCAAAGATCATAACCTAATATATTGCTAGCTTTATTAAAATAGCTTATAATTTTTGTATGTTTATTATATTTGGAAAGCATTCCAATGGATTGAGATCCTTGTCCTGGAAATACCCATGCTATTTTTTTCATTTTAATAATTTCCTTAAAATTTTAGAGTAAAATAAATAAATATATATTTCTTAAATAATTTTATTATTAATACAATTAAAAATTTGTTTTGGAATATCTTTTTTTACAGCATTAATAGCTTTTTCTATAGCTCTAAAATATGCTATTTCATCAGATGATCCATGACTTTTAATAACTACCTTTCTCAAGCCTAAAAAATTCGCTCCATTATATAATCGAATATCGCACTTTTTTTTTATTTTCCATAAAATAGGGAAAGAAATCATGGAAAAAATTTTGTTTAAAATTGTTTCATTTAAAACATTTTTTATTATGCTACTTATTAACTTTGATGTTCCTTCAATACTTTTTAATGCAATATTTCCTGTAAAACCATCACATACTATAATATCTGTTCTATTAAAAAATAGATCTTTACCTTCAATGAAACCAATATAATTAATATCTTTTCTTTTTTTTAATTCTTTTGCTGTTTTTTGAATTAATTCAATACCTTTGTTTTCTTCTTTGCCAATATTCAACAAAGAAATTCTAGGATATTTAATATTATCTAAAGAGGATACTAAAGAAGATGCCATAATAGAAAATTCGATTAAATTATTTGGAGAACAATAAATATTTGCACCAAGATCTAGCATATATACTTTTTCTATTTTTTGGGTTTTTTCATTTATAGATGGCATGGAGGAAATAATAGCTGGTCTTTTAATTCCCGGTACAGTTTGCAATACAAACTTCGCAATTGCCATTAAAGCACCAGTATTTCCAGCACTAACACAAGCAGATGCTTTGTTTTGATCTAATAAATTAATAGCTATACGCATAGAAGATTCTTTTTTATTTCGTATTGCTAAAACAGGAGATTCGTTCATATCCACTACTTGTTCAGCATGACAAATAGAAATACGAGGATGATTATGCATATTTATTTTCTTTAAATTTTGAAAAATAGTTTCTTTATTCCCTACCAATATAACAGAAAGATTCGTATATTTTTTAATAGCTAAAATTGAAGCAGGTATTGTTACCTTTAATCCATTATCTCCTCCTATAGCATCAATAGAAATTGTAATCGGTGACAAATTAATTATTTTTCTCCTTAAAATTAATTATTTTTTTTCCTCGATAAAATCCATTTTTTGTTATATAATGTCGTAAATGCAATTCTCCTGAATTTGAATCTATAGAAATTGTTTTTTTATCCAATGCATCATGAGAACGACGCATATTACGTTTAGATCGAGATGTTCGGTTTTTTTGTACTGCCATTTATCTCCTAAAAAATATTATTATTTCATTAATATAATATAAAATTGAAAATTATATAATCATGCTTTATTAAAGTCAATTTTCTTATTTTTAAAAAATTAATGCATTGAACTACATTCTATAAAAGAATATTTTATAGAATAAGATTTTTTAGTTTTACCCAAATTTCTTTTAATAATTAAAATATTAGTTATCTTGAGTAAGGTGATTTGATATTTTTTTCTAATTGCTCTAATTTTTTTTATTTCATATCTTACTATAAATTTTTGAAATTCCTGTAAGTAAAAGATCTTATTTTTCTATATAAAGAATAAATACATTTCTAATGTATCCCTATTTTATGAAAATTTTTAATATAAGATTGATTATCTATGTTAGAAAAAAAATTGTGTATACAAGTAGATGTATGCAAACTAATTTTGCATTTATCTTGTAAAGATTTTATAGATTCACATTGAATTTCTTGAATATTTTTGTATTTCTTTCCAAGAATATTTGATACAGATTTACCTACATTAGGAATGCCTAAAGCATATATAAAAGATGATAAATTATTTTTTTTACTTAATTCAATAGAAGAAAATAAATTAAAAATAGTTTTTTCGCCTATACCTTTTAATTTTTCTAATTTTTCTTTTTTATTTATTAAATAATATATATCTATAGGGTAATAAATAAGTTTTTTTTTGACTAATTGAGAGATAATTTTTTTTCCTAAACCTTGAATATTTATAGCATTACGCGATACGAAATGTTCGATTCTTTTAATTCTTTGTTCAGTACATTTCCATCCATTCAAACAACGTGCTATTTGAGAACTTTGATCTAATTCCCTTTCACAAGAGGGACAATATTTTGGAAATATAATTGGTTTTGTACTAGAACTTTCTGAAAAAACTTTTCGTAATAATTTTGGTATAACATCTCCAGAATGTTGAATAATTACTTTATCTCCAATACAAAGATTCTTTTTTTTTATTTCATAAAAATTATGTAAATTAACATTTTTAATTTTTACACCACCAATATATATTTCCTTTAAATTTGCAATAGGTGTAATATTTCCAGAACGTCCTATTTGAAATTTAATATTCATAATTTCTGTTTGGGCTTCTTTCCCAGGAAATTTATAAGCAATAGCCCAACAAGGTGATCTAGATGTATATCCTAATTTCTTTTGAAGAGAAAGAGATTCTACTTTGAAAACCACGCCATCCATTTTGTATGGAATATTGGCCTGATTATGAAAAATATAATTATAATAATCAATACACTCCTCTATACTAGATACAACTAGATAATTTTTAAAAATAGAAAAATTTTTTCTTTTTAAAAATTTTAATAAAGAACTTTGTGTATTTATAGATAAATTTTCCCATTCTTTGTTTGTTTCTCCATATCCATATGCTATAAAACACAATTTTCTTTTTTTTATCATTTCTATATTTGAATTTCTTATACTACTTACAGCAGCATTTCTTGGTGTAGAAAAGGGCTTTTTCCCCTTTTTTTGTAATTTTTTATTTAACTTTTGAAATTCTTTTACAGAAATATATATCTCACCACGTACTTCAAATATATTGGGAATGGAATTTTGCAATTTCAAAGGAATTGAATTAATTGTTCGTATATTATTAGTAATGTCTTCTCCTATTTTTCCATTTCCTCTGGTTGAAGCTTTTGTTAATATTCCATTTTTATATTGTAAATTCACAGCTAATCCATCAATTTTTGGCTCACAACAAAAAATCATTTTTTTTCCTGTATATTTTATTTTATTTTTAATACGATTAATAAAATTTTTAATGTCTTTTTTAGTGAAAGCATTTTCAAGAGAAAGCATGGGAATTTTATGAAAAACATTTAAGTTTTTTGATTTTATAGGATATCCTATATATTTTGTTGGGGATTTTTCTTCAACTAATCGGGGAAAATCTTTTTCCATTTTTAATAATTTATTATATAATACATCGTATTCTGCATCATCTACTAATGATATTCCCAAAGAATGATAATAATAATTATATTTATTTATTCTTTTTCTTAATTTTTTTATCTTTTCTCTATTCGATGTTAGCATTGATTTAAAAAAAATTTTTTATTATTCATAATAAAATATAAATTTTTTTTAAAATTAATACAAGAATATTATGTCCAAATAGCAATAAAAGACATAATAAAAAAACCTATAAGCATATAAATAAAGTGCTGTAAATCACAACATTTTTCAATCATAACAGCTTTGTTTAATCCATGTAGTGTGCCTAAATAAAGAAATGTTCCAGAAGAAAGAGAATTAAAAATTCCTCCGAAAAAGATATATTGAGAAATATGAATATTGATTATGCTTCCTATGAAAGCGCCTAAAGGCAGCATTAAACAAAAAATAGCAAATAATAAAAAACTTTTAAAAAAAGTTAAATTACTTTTGTTAATTTGAATAGCTAATGCAAAACTTACTAAAGATTTATGAGCTATTATTGCAAATAAAATTATTAATATAATTGTAATAGAATCACTAAATCCTAAAGCTATACCAGATAAAAAACTATGCACTGATAATAATAACAAAGAAAGAATAGTAAAAGATATGCTTTTATCACCTTTTCTATGATAGATTTCTTTCCCTATATGTTCAAAAAATAACAATAGCAAAAATACAATTCCTGAAATTAATGGAGCAACTGGATAATTATATCCATGATTAAGGAAATTTTTTTCTCCGTTATTTAACATATGTAAAAGACTTATTCCTAAAAAAATTCCAGAAGACAAAGCTTCTCCTGCAGGAAATTCTAACTTATTTTCTTTTTTATATATTTTTTTGATAAATGGATAAATACCTGATAGTAAAGTAATAATAAAAATCAAAAAAATACTAAATAATTTAAGAATTATCATAATAATCTTTATTTAATAATAAATAATAATATATTAGCAATAATAATATATATCAATTTTTACGTAAAGATTTTGCAATTTTATCTAAAATACTATTTATAAAACGATTTGCACCTGTTCCAGCAAAAATAACGGAAAGTTTAACATACTCATTTAATATTACGGGATAAGGATTTTCTATACAATATTTTAGTTCAAAAGTACCTAATCGCAATAAATTCAGTTCAATTGGATCTACCATATTAAATGGACGGAGCAAATGAAAATTAATAATTTTATCTAATTCTTTATAAGAAGAATATACTCCTGATGTTAATTTGCAAAAAAAAATCCAATCAGATTTAATTTTTGGATTATTTTCTATAAATTGTTTTTGTAATTTTAATATATTAATTGGATTAAATTGGTACTGATATAATGCTTGTAATGCAAATTTACGAGCTCTTATTCTTTCTTTAATCTTTAAAGATTTTTTTATCATTAAAAATTTTATAAAGTTTAATATTTAGTAAAATTAAGAATACCAATTAGTGCTTTTGCCAATTCCTTTCCTTTGTTTTTTTTTAAAGGATTTACTCGTATCCATGCTTCTTTTTTATTATATGTTGTTAATACTCCATAAATAATAGGAATATTAAAATCTAAACTTACTTTCATTATACCTTTTGCAATAGCATTGGAGATATATTTAAAATTTTCTGTTTCTCCTTTTATTACACATCCAATAGTTAATATCGCATGATATTTTTTCAAACGAGCGATATGAGAACATGCAAAAGGTAATTCAAAAGAACCAGGTACATATAAAATATCTAATTTATTTTTAGAAATTCCATTTTTAATCAATATAGAATAAGCACTATCTAATAGTGTTTTATTTATTTCTTTATAGAAAGTGGAAACTATAATAGCAATTTTTTTTGAATTTTTCATAATTTTTTCTAAAATTTATTGTATTGATATGCCAAAATTAGAGAAGAAAGAAAAATTTTCTTTATTATTTAATAAATGTATTTTTTTTATTCCTAATTGGTATAAAATCCGGACAATAGAAATATTTTTTTGATAATTAGAATTTAATTCTATTGGGAATTTTATATTTTTTATAAAAAATTGTAAATTTTTTATAATATCTTGTTTAGATTTTTTTTCATCTCCTATTATAAATATAATTCCATAACTTCTATTTGAAAAAGATTCTACATTTTTATATAGATTCTTATTTTGAGAATGCATAATAGAAATTATATCATTTATTGTATTTTGATAATAGATTTTTATAGGATATGTTTTTTCTTTTAGAACTTTTCCTTTTAATAAAACAATATGAAATATATTATGTATTTTATCTAAATAACATTTTAATTTAAAAATGCCCCATTTTGTTTTTAATTGATTTTGAAATATGCATTTCATAGTATTTTCATTTTTTATTCTATATTGAATTAAATCAGAAATAGTACCAATTTTAATATTAAATTTTTTAGAAATTTTTCGTAATTCTGGATATCTTGCCATATGTCCATTTTTACTTAAAATTTCAATTAATACAGCAGAGGGCTCAAAGCCTGCTAATCTTACTAAATCACAACTAGCTTCTGTATGTCCAGCGCGAGAAAAAACACCGCCGTTTTTTGCCATAATAGGAAAAATATGACCAGGTTGTATAATATCCTTAGGTTTTGCATTTTTTTTAATAGCAGCTTGTATAGTTACAAATCGATCGAAAGCAGAAATACCTGTTGTAATACCTTTAGATGATTCAATAGATACAGTAAAGTTTGTATTAAATTTATTATTCGAATTCATAGTCATTAAAGGCAAATTTAATTGTTTACAACGTTTCTTTGTTATAGGCATACATAATAATCCTTTTCCATGACTTATCATGAAATTTATATGTTCAGGTTTAACATATTTTGCAGCCATAACAAAATCTCCTTCATTTTCACGTTTAGCATCATCCATTAATATAATTAAATTACCTAAACGAATTTCTTTAATTAATTCTGGTATTTTATGAAACAGCATTATAATTGTTTTTTTTTAAAAAATTGACTATTAATACTACACTTCTAATATAAAGAGGGCAAATATAAAAATATTAAATTTTTAGAAATATTTTAATAAAAAAATGAATTTTTTTGAAAAAAAAAAATATTTATTTTATTATATTAATTTTTAAAATAAGGAAAAAAAATATTGAAAAATCCAATACAAAAAATTCAAGAATGGATTAATTTAGCTATTAAAAAAAAAATATAAATTCTAACGCAATGGCAATTTCCACAGTGAACATTTTTGGACAACCATCAAGTCGTATGGTTTTATTAAAAGAAATAAATACTAATGGTTTAGTATTTTATACAAATTTTAACAGTAGAAAATCTCAAGATTTAAAAAATAATCCTAAAATATCTGCTTTATTTTATTGGAATAATCTTGAAAGACAAATTCGAATAGAAGGAATAGCAAAAAAATATTCCAGCAAGGCTTCAGATGTTTATTTTTATTCCCGATCAAAAGAAAAAAAAATTAGCACTATAATTTCCCCACAAAGTCAAGAAATAAAAAACATAAAATGTTTATATGATAAATACAATAATATGTATCAATTTTTTATAAAAAAAGAATATATTCCTAGACCAGAATTTTGGGGAGGATATATTTTGAAACCTCAATCAATAGAATTCTGGAAAGGTAGCAAAATTCGTTTACATCGTAGAAAATTATTTACGTTGCAAAATAATAAAAAATGGAAAGTAACTTATTTAGCC